>WLWD01004721.1_pt1 | contig 27268 bp, 11 predicted proteins | sample 6712731 | NCBI WGS metagenome assembly WLWD01 (sample SAMN12718690, study PRJNA576275) | sponge metagenome | isolation source: marine sponge | host: Mycale hentscheli | place: New Zealand: South Island, Marlborough, Capsize Point | collected 2014-11-01
AGTAGTTTCAGCTTGAAAAATGGTGTTCATAGGGATGTCTATAATCCTATGAAGAATGTTTAACCATCCTGAACCATTCTTTACTTTGACTGTAAAACACACTTCCTTAACACCGTAACAAACTGTTCCTTTAGCCTTTGGTGATCAAAACCACTAACCCATTGTGCTCTCTTTCTTTTTCTCTCAAACTCTATTAAAGATTTTGTAGTAGAACAAGTTCCATGAAACAAGAAGATGAAGTAGCTAGTTAGCTGCCAGCAGTTGGCTAGCAGACTAATCACATACAAGGCGCTTAATGTCCTCAGGCTATTATAGCTATCCTAGCTATCGAAGCTGTACTGATAGTTTTGTATGTTTAAATTGAGCAAAAATCAAGCTAAATGACTAAAAATCATTAGTCGAATTTATATAACTGAATAGCGACAATACAGAACTAGTCAATTAATGAGTTATTGAGAACACATGTTTTAATGACATTCATAGCCTGATGGACCTATAGAGGAGAGGCTACATGACAAATGACAAAGTTATCTCTGATAAATTAAAGGAAATGCAACATAATGCCTCTTCGTTTGATTTCTTTATGAAAATTTATACTAAGTCAGAGTGCTTTTACCACTTTTTTTAAGAGGGATAAGAAGTAACACCAACACAGCCTACCTCCTACAGACATGTACTTACTTGAAAGGTGCAGTATCTGATGTTGTCAAATATATGCAGAAGGAACATCTAAGGGTGGTTGTATTGCTCTAATTTGTACCAAAGCATCTATTGTGTATAGCAGCATCCGTGAATGATGAGATGGCTACAAATTGATGGCAAATGGGGAAAAAAAATGGCAATAAGAACTAAAAATGTGTAGCTAAATAATTTTCAAATTGACCCATATTGCATAGTAGGTCCTCCCACAGCCAATCAATACCTGTGTGAGTTAAGGTCTTAGTACAAACTACAGCAGTGAAGATATCTAGGGTAGAATAAACCAATTATTATACTCATCAGAGTGATATGGCAAGATATTTCACTCTCAAGCTTTATTTTCACTCTGCCTCTGGCCCCCAGCTGTTAACAGAATGTTATCCAGTCTGTTAGAGTAAATGGTTGCATTCTAGTTAAGTATAACATAAATAAAATAGACATGACGACTCAAGGCAGCACTAAGAGGTCACTAACTGAAGAAACCTTGAGTACTATGTTAGTTAGTCAACTTTATTCCAAAAATGCAGTTTGCTTGTTGTAAACTAGTATAATATTTTAGTGCCAGTAGATTTCCTTCAAACAAGGATTGAATCATCACTGGAAACTTATCCATGGGAATTCCTTGGACACTCTTGTATCTCCAACCTGTAACAAAGAAGGGAAAGTAATCACATGTTACCAAGGTTCCAGTGCTCCTTTCAGGGATGCAATGCTGCATGTTTTCACTACAATACAGTACTTGACATTGCACTACTCATCTCAATTCAATAAAGGTCTTGATAATAACATTTAAATAGAAATGCTTAATTAGAAAACTAAAATATACATCAGAATGTAAGCACGCAAATTAAAAAAAAGCTAGAAAAAGTGCTACAGATCACAATGGCCTTCTATAGCTATATGTGACAGTACATACTTGGGAAAAGGGACCAATTGCGTTAAAAATTGAAAATGAGTTATTTGTACCACTGTGTAGAGCACTTCATGTGGAGTATTTTGATACTAAGTTTATAAGCAGGCGCTGAGTGGTTCACTGAATATACGAGCGGCAGTCTAAGGCCACAGCAGGGAAATTTCCTGTTTCTCATCCCAGGAAGTAATAAAAATTTTATGCTAAAATTACAAAACACAGCTGTATAAACTTAAGTCTGAAGTTCACACGGTAGACTTCTCACTCAGCGCTCAGGTCCTAGATTGAAGAATACTCCTTGCTGCTATCACTATGGTTCATATGGTGATTTACGAAGTATTTCGGATGTTATGAAGGAAGGAACCAGAGGCCCTCGTTTTGGTGGGAAGAAGCAAACTGCTACAGAAGCATTTAACCTGTAACTATTGTCTAAACCAATGCTACAAATACCATTTCATAAACATTATTTTTCACACTTTTCTTGTCTATATCAGTGAGGTTTTGTGTTTTTCTAAGTCAAAAAATAACAAATCAATGCGAGTTGTATTGTGTTTTTGGGTTGATGTTGGGGTGAAATTGTATGAGGGAGGTGGATGAGAAACAGGAAATTTTCCTGCTGTGGCCTAACCAACTTGAGCACAAAATAAACAGCAATGATAGCTTCTTCTGAATTCCGTAATCTAACCGGAAGTTCGTGTTACGGGTTACGTAAGACTTTTACTTGTGCTTTGGAAAATGGCGCTCAGCTGGAACGGCAGTAAGTTGTAGTTGGGGCCGCTTACTTAGTTGATGTGGGAGGCCTTACTCAGTTCAAACCTATGCAGTGTAAGGGTACTAAACAGGTATGGCTTTAAGTAGCACTAGATGCGTATGTAGACATAGTTTTGCAGGTTGTTTTTTAGTCTCGCTAACCAAACCCTTTACCTAACACACGCACGCGGGTGTTAGGTAAAAAGTCTGTTTCGCGAGACTAGTTTTTGTGCAGTTATTTTTTTTCTGTTTCAGTTTGATAGTTATTGTAAGTCATCTTTTTAAATCAATGAATCACAATGATGGACTTTCAAAATGTGTTGCAGTGTGACAGAAGTCCTCATCATCACTGAAACCTTTGTTTAGTCAGAGACTTACTGATTCTTCCAGTGTCTTCACAATAATAGTCCCAGGAGAGTTTCCTGGTCTAAAGACTCCAACTACAAGACCTCATAAATAGCAACATCAACTTATATAGCTTGATTATTCACGTTTATTATTTCTATTCTGTTACTACGATGCTATAGCAATAACTTATAAGAATTTACCCTTGATTTTCCGAGGTCAAGGTAATTTCTAGTCTGGCTATGCCAGACTAGGTAATTTCTTGCTAGGCAACAAATTGAATTTGTTTGTCAGTGTTCAGACTCTACTGTACATTATGGATTTTACGTAATTGGTCCCTTTTCCCAAGTACTGTCACATATGCTGTACACGTAATGTATGTATCTGGAAGTGTATACAATATATGAGATTGTACACAAGGAAACCAGGTTTGATGAGGCCCATATCAAAAATTTTATTGGTAGTTGTACATAGCAGCCTAAGGTTTACAATTTTACTGATGGGCTCGTACAATGATTTTTAATAGTTGAAACTTCCTTGATTTTACATGCCACAGTCGTTCATGTATGTGCATGTGATACATAGAACACTTATGATTGCAACACTGTGCTCACATATCAGGGGAATCCTGTACAACATGGCATCAAAATGTTGGATGGTGTCACTAGACTTTGCTCTGATTACAGAAATGGGATGTTGCTAGCCTGTCAGAAAACATTCAGATGGACTCCTTTTGTTAAACAATGCAAAAGAAGCAAATTGAAGATTGTCAGTGATCAGTTATTTTAACTGCATTAAATGCAAACAATATCTAGACATATTGACAAATTTTAGTTACTTCCCCTGCTCTAAACTGGGGGCTGTGAAGCCTGTAGCAAAGAGGAGAAATGCACTGCCAATATGTGGGTCTGGCCTCCGTGAGAAGAGAAATAGATCAAGAGATGAAGAGTGAAGAAAGAAGACTAGTAACTGAACTGAGAAGAGAGTCAGCATTGATTTATTGTGTTATGATGTATGCATGTCCTTATGTATAATTTTTTATAAACACTTAGCTAGCTAGAGGTCATGTATTAGAGGTCACTTTTCAGAGGAATTGTCGTGCGTTTGCTTTGATTGGTGAAACGGATGTTTCTAGCATTTTGTGCGAGTGCATGCGTGGCCTAGTACAAATACCAAAGCCACGCATGCGCACAGTTCAGTAAAGTTATCAAGAAACGAGTTAGAATTCTGTTCTCTTGTGCTGCCATTGCGATACGAGCTCCGGTTACCCTAGTACGTAGAAGGGACTGGATAACTTGCGACAAGCAGCGGCAGGCTTCTGGATTCTGGTGGCAGCGTACCTTCCCCGGAACCGGTTGACGACCTAGAAGCTTTACGGCCACTTCGGCCACGGTTTCCTTCCCAACTCCCCCTACAACCACACAGTATCTTAATTATTGGGAGTTTTTAAACAAAATTATATGTGATATCTCCATCCAGTGGGGATAGTGTGCTTCAGTTCACAGTTTTAAAAGCTATGCTAAATATCTTAGTCTGGATTCAGATACATACACTAATTATTTAACATTTATCATTAAGTAGGAAGAAGCCAAGTAGAGTAGGATGAGAGATGAGTATGATACAAACAACTAGCTAATTGAACAATACTCTGGATACAGAATATACATGAGAGATGCAAGGGCCACCAATGAATGGCCTTAACAAGTGTGTTGACATAGGAGTCATAATGCTATAGATGCGTGTGTGTATGTGTCTGTGTGTGTGTTTGTGTGGCGAACTAAGTAGGTAGGTGGTGTTGCTTGAAATGCTATGGAAGAGGTGGTGGTAGAGTGTAAAGGTGATAAGTGTCCTCAGGCTATTATAGCTATTCTAACTATCGAAGGTGTACTGATAGTTTTGTATGTTTAAATTGAACAAAATTCAAGTCGAACGACTAAAAATATTTAGTTGAGTTTATATAATGAACAGAACTAGTCAATTAATGAGTTATTGAGAACACATGTTTTAACGACATTCATGGCCTGATGGACCTATATAGAGGAGAGGCTACATGACAAATAACAAAGTTGTCTCTGATAAATCAAACGAAATTCCAGCAACATAATGCCTCTGATTGATTTCTTTATAAAAGTTCATACTAAGTCAGAGTGCTTTTACCATTTTTTATGAGGAAAAAGAAGTGACACTAACACAGCCTAGCTAGCTCCTACAGACATATACTTACTTGACAGGTGCAGTATCTGATGTTGTCAAATATGTAGAAGGAACATCTAAAGATGGTCGTGTTGCTCTAATTTATACTGAAGCATCTCATATTATGTAGCAGCATCCGTGAATGATGGGATCTACAAATTGATGACAAATGGGAAATAAAACGGTTATAAGAATAAAAATATGTAGCTAAATAATTTTTCAATTTGATTCGTATTGCATACTCTGTCCTCCATTTTAACCATTTGCATTCACGACAGTGAAAATGTAGTTAACAGAATATGGCTTGGCATCACCAAAATCTTCTTTTTATTTATCTTCATGACTTTTCTTCTTCTTTTTTTTTTTTTTGACTATCAAGCTTTCATAGCTATCGACTTTCATTTCTAACATCTGCATCTCTCAGAAATACTATGACCATTCTGTAACTTGTTAATGTAAGCTGAACTACCTTCTTAGCTTTGTCTTTAATTGTAGTATTCATGTGTCAAAAAACTTGGTATTGGTTTCCTCATGTATTTTTATTTTAAGTCAATATTTTAGTTATTATAAAGATATTCACAAGAGAGAAAGAAAGTGGATGTGAAACCAAACCAACAAAGCAACAACAAAAAAAAACTGGTTAAAAAGTGGGGAATGAAGTAAATAGGTCAGACTTAAATGGTGTCCAGGGCTGTATTTGTGGGGGTGGGGGGATGTGGGGGCAGGGGGTGTGGTGGTCACCCCCTCAAGTAGTTTTTATATACCTTATACTTAATCTACATAGCACTTACCTTAATTTAGCATAGTAGCCATGAAAACATGGGACTGATTAAGTAAAACACATAATGATTAAGCAGCCAAAGCTCCCCTAATGTATTATTCTTTTTTTTATATTTTTATCGAGATACATAGTAGTGAATAGCTTAGTTTTTAAAAAATCAGGCGCTATGGAGAATCAAATATTTAATTATATCCTCTTTGGATTTAAACAAAACCAAGCTGCTTTTTTTTGCAGCTGCTATTATATATAAATACATATTATATAATATACTCATATATAAATATAAATTGTATGCATATATATATATATAATTATAAAAGTGTGCCTATGGTATAACAACTGACATCAAACATATGCCCCCTCCACTTTTTTTTCCAGGAAGTTTTATTTAGATACGGCCCTGTATACTCTCTAAGAGTGATTAAATGAAAGAACAAAGAAACTGTCGAGTGGCAGAAAATACATTTTAAAGATGTAATAGTTTGTTGATGGTATAAAATATATATATTGTTGTGGTTTTTGTTTGCTTGATTTAGTTTTAGGTGCTTGATTTCAATCTCTGTAGCTAAGCTCAGTGGTTTGACACAAGCTCATGTCAACCCTTGCCAGGAAAGGGTAGGTGGAGTGATTTACTTGTCCTGGATGTTTTACGTACTATTTACGATTCAATTGCATTCCTTCAAATTGACCAGAATTTTTCACCGCTTTGTGTCTGGTAAAGGGTTAGGCTCCCAGGATTGCCAGCATAGGTGGTGGAAGTGGTTCAAAGTTAGAGGGGGTAAAACTTAAATCAACTACAGAAACATTAGGTTATTAAATTTAATTCATATTCATCAAGTAGTTCATGCTTGTTTAATGTTAGGAAGAAAGACAAGACAAGCCACATTTTTTTCTTAGCTAGTGTCTCAAACGGACTTCAATCTTTAGCTCAACTATTCTGATGAAAATTGATTATTTGGATGAATTGTGTAGATTTGAAAGTTGAAAAATCTATAGGTGTTACTGTGGTCGATATAGTATTGCTACTGTGGAAGGTATCACTGCTGTGGTTGCAATGTTGGCAGTTAGATAGCAGCTATGCTATGGTCAAAAGGCCTAGAATTAAAATTATCAGCTTTTTTGTGTCTTTAAAATTGACATGATGTACAATCTTTTGTTTTTTTGTTTTTTTTTTGCAGAGACTGATAAGGAGTAGCTAATACCGGAATGATTCTAGCTACAGCAAGACTACTGACTAATACGTCAGTTTACTATTGCTGACTACTACCTTATAAGCTGCAATTAGTATGAATCCATGTAGCCGAACACTGACCATAGGAGACTATTAGGTAGTGGGTATTGTTTAGTGATTGTGTACACTGGTATTAGGTTCTTGTAATACATGTAATCAACAAATGTGCAATAACTTTCACTATCCAAAGTTGGGGGGTTCTGTCCCTTACCTATCCAAGTTTGGGGGGGAGGGGACTAGATTTCCCCTGATCCCCCACCTTACTCTTAATTTTGTGATAGTTAGCTAAAATGATAAGGCAAGATTTTCTGACAAGGTTAATTTTCATTTGATTATTGACACATACTTGGTTGTCTTATAGAGGCAGTATTACTCAACAACATAAAGATTAGGGTAGCTTGAAAATCATGGGTTGAAGCTTAGAGTAATGAAGACTAAAGCCAGGTGTTATGGGTTTTCCCCCCAAGTGACAGCTGAGATATTTTCACATTGTAGGGCTGCTTGCTGTTTCAGCAAACTTGGTGTTTGGCTTCAAATCTTACAAGTAGATAATTACATACAATGTACAATAAAATGAGTCTTCAAGCATTGGGTTGAAATGAATTTAGTAAAAATGAGTGATATTTTCGGTTTATGATAGAGACTCTCGAAGCAAATTTATAATAAATGCTTTTGATTAATTCTATTACTGTTAATGTATTCTAATTCATTCAATATTAAAATGGTATATGCCCAATGTATATAACATATAAATATATAACATAACTTGGTTTTGAAAATTGCTTCTTGTTAATTACCCCAAGAGACAATTATAAGCAATTTATATAATGTAAAAGCTCAAACTACGTAGGAGATATAAATAACAATACACTATTTAACAGTATTTCTGTATTCTAAATGAGAAAATATTTCATATGGCATCTTAATCTGCTTTATCTTGACTAAGGTGTACAATATGACCGTCTTCTCCTTCTTCGTTTGGTGTCTGCGCTTCTTTCTTCTTTTTCATACTCCTGTCTTTGTTCTGTCTTTCAATGAAGAAGGTTAAGGCTATCATCAAAGTGGGGATAGCCAATGCTAGTAGAATACTTCCCAGCTGGGAAGCCGATAACCCGTGCTGTGTAAGATCCACGAATATAATTGTAAAAAATATTAATGCAATACTTGTAGTAAGGGCAAGAAACAAAGCATATATTACTATCATTAACATGCTGCGGTTGAAATTGGCGGAGTTGTTAAAATAGGTAGATGCAGTGGATAGAGATGCTATTATTGCTATTATTACGCTCAAACACAATGTTATCACAGTGATGGTTTGTGTTGGACTTATGGCTATAAAATAAATGGAGACAATGAAGCAGTTTCCGATGCGATGAGAAAACCATAATATGCTGCAAATGGCCACAGAAAATCGAAATAATTCACAACTGCACTTCCCCATATTTTGATGTAATATACGAGTGGTAACATAAAACTCGAACACTACAAAAGCACATGTTAAACCATAATTAAGTCCATAAAGAGGTTCATTTGCAACTAAGTAAATATTTGCAATGAAGCAACAAATATTCACTAAAAGCATAACTGCTGAACTTGAGTTGAACATACGCTTAATGTAGTTAAGGTCAGATTCAAATCCAAATAGCACAATCATTTTGTTTTCGGTTTTTTCACTTTTAGATTCCTTACTCTCTGACACCTTTCTTTTCTTGGAGTCCTTGTCTGTATCTACTTCTATTACTCTATTATATAAGTAATACAGAATGTAAAATCCCCATAACATGATGCTCAGGTTTAGAAACACAATGAGGCAAATGAGTGATGTGTAATGGACATCTTCATTGAAGCTGTAAGTATTGATATCATCTATGAGTTTGTGTCTATCTACTACTGTAGCATACCATCTATCACTTTCCTCTCTGGGATTATATCCTGATATATGTCCAGTCCGAGCATAGTACTTTGCCTTAAAATAAAGTACAAGAATATTTTGATGAAGGTTAAGGCTTCATTTTGCTTAACAGTATACTACATTGCTGGCTTAAGAGGTTCATAAGTAGTGGAAAATGACATGGATTAATTTGATTTATTTTAGTGTGAATACTTGGGCAAGAACAATGAAGACAAAGTAACAGCATTATATTTATAATGCTAAGACAAAATTTGGTAAACAATATATTGTTAAAGTAAAAAAGTGAATATTTGGCAAATTAAATTTTCCTGAAAGTTAGAATTTTACGTAAAGCTAAATTGAAAACGATGAGAATATTAAAATTTGTGTAATATACTAAAGAGTAGGTCATAGTATTGATTACACATATGATGTAATTGTTGAATGAATGGTACACTTACCCAGCTAAAAAGTGTTTCCAATGCTTTAATTACGTCATCTTCATCTGGTATAAATGTCAAATTATAAATATCTATATCAATACTAAATATGTATTCAATTCTACTGTAGTTTTGGCCATAAGGTTGGATTAGATGATTGGTAAATTTTGATAGTATAGTATAGAAGGTGCCATCCACAATTTTTATTAGTGGATTATATTTGCTTATGTAAAAATTTAAATATTCGAAGTTGTTGGTAGAAACGAGCTCAATGGTATCACTTTTGCAATGAAATTCTCCACACATCTTAGCTCTCCGGTAACAGTTACTATCGCCATCTTGTACAAAACCACTTCCATTATATTTTGAGTTATTGGCATGTATATTAAATCGTTCACGTATAAGAACGATCACTAAGAATATTGGTTCAGTCGTGTTGTGAGGGTAGAATTCTTTTTGTAATTTATACACATTTTCCTTATTAACCAGAGCCTTCTCTAAAGCTTCATAAAAGGCTTCTTCATAATTTGAAGCCCTCACTACATTATGAAATAGTGTAGCAGTACAAGCAATCACAATGAAGTGTGTAAGTTGCATTCTTTGAATTTCAAAAAATCTGTTTAATAAATACAAAAAATAAAGGGGAAGAAATTAAAACATAGTATTACACACATCAATGGAACACTACCTCGGTAGTTAAGTACCTGGCTGTATACTATTCTTATGAAAGATATTGTCCAACTCTGTCTATCAAGAATGTAGTAAAAAAAGAAGTCTCTCTACAATACATTCTAATAGTTGTTCTGAAAAAGATGCCAAAAAGCAGTTGGGGTGGGGGTGGGGGGGGGGGGGGGGGGGGGTTTGGTCCTCTGGTCTATGGAATGAAAGTCCCTTGATTTACTAATTCTTACCATTTTTTTGGTCATTGCCTTAAATTAAATCATGCCTTTAGCTGACAAACTCATTCTCATGAAGCTAGTTACATAAAAAGATGGACACATTGAATGCAATAGCTACCTAATTTAAAGTTGCCTATTTGCTTCAAAAACTCAATAGACAACTAAGTTAGCTGAATTGCATCGTTGATCTACTAATTTATGGGTCTATGTCTTAATAATCCATTGTTCATTACAGCAGATGCACAAACAGTGAGGAAGGGGAGACCAGTTGAAGTAACCTCTGCTCTTTACCGCAAATCGGGGAGCATTAGTAAGTAAAAGCTATTTCAGCAGATTTTATTAGCTAAAGGTAATTGCAGAGAAAAGAAACTAGTATTACCTTCTTAGCTAATTATCGCAAACTGGCCGGTGTTCCTGCAGCTAAAATGGCTAATTCCAAGCTCTACTTGCCCCATAGGTATTTATCAATAATACATAAAACTTACATAGCTTGTATAGCTATCGATCCTGCGGCTGGTCAATTAACTTCGCCTCAATTGTTATTAGCATTTGTTATGATGAGTTCAAAGGTCAGTTAATATAGTCACACCTATAAAGCTAATTGTCACTTGAAATTATTCATTGCAACTACACCTTCCTTCTTAGTATCCCAGGTTTTCACATGCAATGCTGAGTATCAAAGAGTGTAATAGAATCACTTTAATAGCATACTTAGCTCTCTATAGCTATCTATCTATAGTCTGAAGTGTCATGAGGTAAGAGAAAATTTTAACTTGCAATTAGAATAAAAAAACTTAAACCTGTATAATCACATCATGAATAATATTAGTATATTATTTTGCTTAATACACTTGGATTACACATATGCATGTTAGCTACATACATGTAATAAACTGTTTAACCAAAGGTGAGCTAAAAATATTGCTAGCTATCTGCTTTAATTGAAGCTGTTTAATTAATTTTAATTGCCATGATTATGTTATTGTTTACAAGGTTTATGTTGTTTGATGCATTCTCTCTCTTTCACAGGCTTTTTTAAACAATACAGAATTAAAAATATTTGGTCGCCACCTGGAATCAAACCCAGGACAACTTGCTTTAGCACGCAAGCGCTCCGCCACTGAGCTGCTATGACAACAACCAGCGGGTGTGCTCGTGCATAAAGCGAGCGGTCCTTGGTTTGATTCCCTGTGGCAACCACTATGTTGTTATAACGATGCCGTCTGTTTTCAACTGAGATAACAGCTAAACTCTAAATTTTAAAGCCAGGATGGCATCGATCTCCATGTTTGAATTTTATAATAAAATAATGATTTATGTTGTTGTTTTTTATTAACAAAAAAGTTTTGATAAGGAAAGAATAATTTAATTAGGAATGTAAATGGGATAAATAATTATTAATTAACATTGTACATGGGAACCATATAAGAGGATATGTAAGTGCAAACCTAGTATAGCCTGGTGAAGGGACCATAATGGACAGAAATATTATATAACAATTGTGACTGATAGCTGTGGAGTTTCCCTCCACGGAGTAGAGAAGAAAGAGTCTTAGATAGAGAAGCAACCTCCTGGCTAGAGGAGAAGACAGAAAGATGAAGAGATGAAGAGTGTGGATGTCATATCAGTGTTTATTATTATAGTGTAGAATGCATATTGTTGAACTTGTTTCAAGATTTATGTCATTTAGCTAGCAGGATATGTGTGATTATCAAGGATAGGAAGAAAGTCTGCACATGCGCGTCGGACTTGCATTAATACTGTGTTTGATCGCATGTGTTCCGTTTTGTGTGCGTGATAACTACATACTAAAATCTCTCTGAGTCAACCAGGAGGGCACAGGATTAGCTACGGGTCCCGGCTTGTTAAAGTTGACCTGGGGAGATGAGCAGAGTCTGGTGGCAGTGTACCAAACAGGTGGTCTACCTTGTCGAGTAATCTTCAGTTGCCCCAGCTGGTATCTGACCCCCCTACAATACTAATGGTGGAAACTTCTCACTGCTCACTTCTTGAGCTTGTATTATTATATACAACATATACATTGAATTCAACAAGGTCAATATAACATCTGTACACATTACTCATACACTCAAAAAAGTACATTTAGTTGCAGTCACAATTGAGTTATTTATATGTCATTTGAATATCAGGGTATAAATTTAGTCCCGAAGAAAGTGTTGCTCCAAGAACTGCTGCATCAGGTAGGTGAGTATTTCGGTCATTATCCTCCCATTTTAAGAGCTTGGAGTCTGGCAGAGACAATTTTCCTTGAATATCCTTAAAGGACAGCCTCCTGCCTGGGTCTGGATTCCTGCAGATATCAACACAAAATTATGCTGTAGTTTTGGGAAAAGAGAGTTAGAAAAAAATCGTACCAGCATTCCATCATTATTTTGTAAATCATTCTGGGACATCCTGGAGGAGGAGGTAGTCTGTATCCTGACTCCAACAGCGACAGTACCTGTGCAAGGTAGGAGGTAAAAACAACTACTTGTAAGGTTAAAAAAAAGCTATTTTGAAATAATTATTGTTGGCTTAAATTTTGGAGTGAAAAGTATTTTGCTATTATTTGGATTTTTTAATTACTAGATTTACTGAATGTTTTGCCATTAGTGGATCTTAATGAAATTAATAATGAAAAGTTAGCAAAATGTTCCACATTCATTGAGTAGATTTCAATATATAGAATAGGTTATACTAATATAATAATTAAAAAATAGAATGCCTCTTACCTTGTTATTAGGAAGGTTTTCAAATGGCTTACAACCCACACTCCATATCTCATACATGACAGCTCCATAGCTCCACACATCACTGGCTGTGGAGTACTTCTTGTAATGTAGAGCCTGCAATACATACCCAGCAAATAATAACAAGTGTGTGACTTAGCATGAGAGGTACCTCAGGAGCCGTCCATTTGACAGGAATCAATCCACCATGTGACACGTAGTAACTTTCATAGAGCAAATCACGTGACATACCAAAATCTGCAATCTTGAAAGGAAATGGTACTTTATAAACACAGTGTTTGTTAAGTATTTGCCAATGAATATAATTCACAACACTAATAATCTAATTAGTTAGCTTGTCCATAGAGATGAATGCAACGCAAATGTATTCTTTTTTACCTTGCATATTCCATCCACTGACACTAGGATATTTCTTGCCGCAAGATCTCTGTGTACAAAATGTTTTGCTGACAAGTACACCATACCGGACGCCACTTGCCGGCAATAGCTCAAGAGGGTGTGGTCATCCAGACGGACATTAATGGTATCATTCTTTATTTTGAGCAGATAATTTCGCAAGTCTCCATTTGGTAGAAACTCCAGAATCAGCATTACCTGTTTAATTAACCAGCATCTTAATAGCTATCAGTGTCTAATTGAAGATGGCAGAATGAGAGGTACAAATAGAGTTAACAAAAACTTGAAAGTATTGACGTATATATTTTGTTCTATTTTGGCATAAGATAACTCATGATGAATAGGAATTTGAAAGTAGCACTTGACTCACATGTGCTTTTGGTCAAGAAAGTAGAGTTCAAGTATTAACAGTTCATTTTTTTCTTTCAAGGAACATAGAGTTGTGTTAAAGCTAGACCAGAAAACACTGTACTTCTTTCCTTCTAGGACTGTAATGATATGATAGGAATTGCCAACAATTCTAGTATTGTAATGGGCTTTAGAATAGGAATGGGCATTTAAGATTAATAAAGATTGACAAATTTACCTTCTACACAAAAATTGTGTGTGTGTGTGTGTGTGTGTGTGTGTGTGTGTGTGTGTGTGTGTGTGTGTGTGTGTGTGTGTGTGGGAGGGGGGAGGGGAGATAGCTATATACAATAGTCTACAAGTTGCTGGATTCCTATCATAATATGGCATGAAGATGAAACTACTTAAGCTATCTCACACTAAATGGATCTTTGACTCACTGGTTCCCCATCAGTGACAACCCCATACATTGTCACTACATTAGGGTCCTCAAACTGTGCCATGATGAACACCTCCTGAAGAAACTTCACTCTATCACCACTTTGACAGTCTTCTTTCAATGTTTTCACAGCGACATTTTTAAAACCCTCTTGAGTGCTCCATGCTCCTTTATACACTTCTCCAAACTCTCCAGCTCCAAGATGTGTTTTCAACCTACAATTAATTTAATTAAAATCATACCATCACTACAGCGTATATTCTTTATTAACATACTGAACACAATCTCTAGAGACAATCTTGGTGGGGTCTCTGCTGATGTGTTCGAAAAGAGCATCTTCTTCAGTTGGTGGAACTACATACACATCTTCATCATTTCCATCAGGTGTCTGTCAAAAATATAATAAAATAATAAGTATAATCTAGAAAAATTGCTATTATATTATATGGTTTTTGATTTACTTCATAGTTTAAGTCCACTCCTTCATCTGTAAATTTCAAATATTCAGCCTAAAATACGGGAGTAATTGCAGTGAACAAAAAATTATATACAAATCAATTACAAAATGAATAAGTGTTAATTTAGTTGCTTACAATTTTAACTGTCTTTCCATAATTGTAAGTATTAGCAGGGTTGCCATTAGTAAATTATTTAATAGGAGCTGAATTAGTGCTTCATGTGAAATATGGTTTTATATGCAGTAGAAGAAAAAAAGTAGAATTTAATACATAGGGTTTACCCAATGCTTATCATTTGCATTCATATTTTTATTATTTAATTCCATAAATATTTTTTATCAAATACGCAAACGTTTTAACCATTTTGGATGATAATTTTAGTGAAATCAAGACAATGTCCTGAGGAACTGTTGTTATGACAAGCTATAGCAAAATATTTTGTCATGAAAAAGCTGTAACACAGGAAAGCTTTAGCTAGAAGCTACATTTTTGTCAGGAAGCTATACACCGAAGGCCATAAACCAGTATCCCTATTCATTGATGGTCCACTCATTCTGACTGCCAAGACTCTCAATAGCATCTCTTGTGTAATTCTTGCTGGTGATTTACTATTCTAGCATTCTTCCAATCAATGCGGTGATGTTGTTGAATTGCATTTTGAGCAACTGCAGATGTGTTGATGTCTAGTAATTTTAATGCTCATTGAAGTTCTTTTAACCTATGTTCTAGAGTCTGTCCAGTTTGGCCTATAGTAATACATTGTGCAAGTTTTACATGTTATTTTGTACACTACTCTTCTTTTCCAAATGTAATATATTTTTCAGTATCTGGTATGGTCTGAAAGCAGTTCTGATGTCAAGAGTCACAGAAGAATTATCAAATTAATATTTATTATTATATTATATCAGTTTTCTTGGCCTCTTTTTGTTAACCACAATGTGTGCTTATTATATAATATTCTATTTTTTCTGCAAACAGAGCAAGAATAAATGTGCAATTAAGTCTAGTAGAGGTATCCATTAATTATGTGTACAAATTAATACTTTTACATGACTCAGAGCATGATTGGCGAAATATTATTTCAAGAGCAGGCTATGTGTTTTCGAGAGTCAGAGGTGAGTGAAAATAAAGCCTGAGAGTGAAATAACTTGCTATATCACTGTGACAAGTGTAATTAGTGGTTTATTCTATGCTAGACATCTTCACTGCAGTAGTTGTCACATTGTGCAAAGTTGGCAGTAAAACTCCAGAGTTTTAGTTCATAAGAACTCCACACATAATTTTAGCAGCTGCTCTGACCTGGTTGGGCAGGCTTTCTTAATCGCCTGTGGAAAAATTATTTTGTACCACAAAGAGAGTTTAAATTGCACCACACAGGCTCTTTCACAGGCTTTAAAAAATAATACAGATTTATAAAAAAAAAATGTTTAGGTGTCACTGGGAATTGAACCTGGGCTACTTGCTTAACATACCACTTTCACATTGTCACTCTCAACTGACCAGCAGAAACTTTCTTATTTACAAGATTGTTTTTATTCATATAATTTACATCTAAAGAGTACTAACCTTGTTTAATAAACTCTTCACTATGATAAAAATAATAATACTCAATGATTACGAGCCAACTAGGAGATGTAATGCAATTCCTTCACTTGTACAAGTAACCGTATAAAAAATTACCTTGCTATTGTAGAACTCAGTGGAGGAGTCATGTGACCCTGGACCTATCTCAGCATATTCTGCATCTGTGGAATTGTGAATAGTTTTTATTTTTTAAGTTACATGAAATGTGTAGAATTAGTCAAAATGTTGCTTACATGCAGAAAAGTAGACATTTTCCTTCAAAGATTCATACTTTTTCTTTTTTAGCTTGAAGTAGAATATTAAAAATCCTAATATTCCAGCAGTAGCACAAATCATGGCAGTGATTGATAATGGTACTCCCAAGGAAGGTCCGAGAATGCTTCTACTAGCTGTCAGCTCTACCAAAAACAACAAGAGTAATAAATATCATTGGAATAATATACCATAATAATAAAGTAATAAAACATAATTGAAGTAATAAAGCATGTACAGTGGAACCTCAATTGAGGTGGTCTCCATGTATTATGATTTTGCCCACTCAGCAGTAATTTATAATTAATAACAATTAATTTAGGGGTGAAGGAATCTTCTGTACTGCTATAACAGTTGCAAAATCAGTACTGCATACTTGTATCACTGAACACCAAAGGTGAAATGGTCTTAACTGTAAGATTTCTGATGGCCTTAGTCTGAATTGTGAGGTGGTCTCTATGAGAGTAATATAGTATAATGTATTATTATAATGTAATACAATGTGGTGAATTCACAATGGTCTTATTGAGGTGGTCATACTTGTGAGGTGAATTTAACTGGTTCCAATGTAATTGAAAAGTAATAAGTATATTATTGAAATAATAAAGCATATGATTAAATTATTTATCACTCATGTAAGAATACTTACAAAAATTGTTTTATAGCAATTTTAAGTGTTTTTTTAAGAGAAAATATAACAGCTGTCTTCATGTTACTTCATATAAAAATTCAAAGAAATAATTTTGCATTACATACTTGTACACAAGGGCTCCAATCCACTCCAGTTACCAAATTTATTACACCGCCTGCTTCGGTCTCCTAGCAAATGATAATTCTCTTGACATTTGTACGTGGCCACTTTTCCTCGTCTATTAAGTGTCACATATCCATTGCTGATGTTGCTGAGAACTTCATCACATCTCCCTAGAAGTATTAGAAAGAATTAGAAAGAGTGACAACCAATAATTGTGGAGTTAGGCCATTAAAATCAAATAACTGGCAAGTGAGCATGAACTCAATCAATATTTAGGTATTTGTGTATATTTTGTACATAAGATTTCCATTTTGACTCACTAATTTGCGATTATTTGACTTAGGTCTTAAAAAGCAGGTTAGCCTCAAGGTGGACCAATATGTTTGAACTTCTTTGTTTTGTCAATTGCTTAACACACAGTGGATGTGGGATCAGCTAATAGATGACACTACTTCGCTTCAGCATCATTAATAGGGGCGGAGGAAGCTGTTATAAATTGTTCAGGCCAGGAAGTGGGTGAAGCTAAAGACAATTTGTAGGTGTGGCTAATGACCAAATTAATGGGTGTGGCAAGTACAATATACAATTTTTATGGTGTATTATCACTAAAATGATGGTTGACGAAAAAAATGTAACCAAGACATTTACTAAGAGTGTAGTCGAACATTTATAGCTTGAATGTTACTCTTATTGGTCTGGCCAACACCAGACCAATCAGACCGATTTCTCTGCGGCTGATAAATGGTAAGAAAAGTGCAGCCACTTAACTCACAGTGACCTTTCTCCTACTTAGCTTATTTACAATCATTATTAACCCTCAGTGTGCATGCGCATGGGGGCTACAGGTCTGTCAGTCAGTCAGTCTGTCATTCTGTCACAAAGCCTATCTTGAAGATAGCAGCATTCTGAAGAATAAAACAAGTATCAAACACTGGACAATTGAAGTCTCTTTACTGTGCCATAATTTTTTGTTTTGACTTATTTTTTCAGAAAGGGCTAGTTTTTTGGCTGTACGATCATAAGTGATTGTTGGTAATGTGCTTGTAACTTGTCCTCTCCACTACCAACCCTATCACCATTAACGCCTCCATCCCAATCTAGTCCAGCAATACCCAATTCTTGATATGCTTCTTTAATTATCAATGCTTTATTTTCCTCCAAATTAATCAGCTTTGATCTGATGGACATTTTGGCTGCACCAGCAGCTGATGCTGCTGTAGTGAAATGTAGAGTTAAGAGAATAACAGGTGCCAGAGAAGTAACAGCTACTGAGCATAGAGAGGCTAAATTAATGAAAGAAAATTAATAGGAAGAAAAGAAGAGAAGGAAGAGGAGCGAAAGTGTGTAAGAGAGGAAAAGGAACATAAAAAAAAACGAAAGAAAGCAAGTGGATGTGGTCAGGGATGGACAGGGAAGAGGAAGGGGGCATGGAGAAGAAAAATTGAAGGCAACTGAAAGTGGAGATTACTCAGATGTGCCCCAGTTTTATCTAGTGATTTAGACGCAGGAATTGAAGTTCTTCTAGTAGCAGGTTCCTCCAGAGGTCGTCACAGAGAGCTACCATCCCAGTGTAGAAATGACAAGGACAGTGATGGCAGTGATTTATTAAATATGGGATTTGCTCATGAAGATTATCTAGCAGTGATGTTTTGGATTGACTGTGACAATTGCAGCTCTTTGGTTCATGCCATCAGTGATTTTGGCAAAAACACAGCAATATTTGTGTCCGTATAAGAAACAACTGTTTTCCTTTCCTTTTATATGTGAATTGTTGCAATGAATTGTAGAACAAATCTTAAAATACATTTCAGTGGTGGATCTAGCGCTAGCGACAGGGAGGGGCCCAAATATATTTAGGTCACAACTTATGAAATTTTAAAAATATTAATGATTGATTTTACATGATTTGAATACTAATTTATGATCTAAAGGCATAAGTTTGCATGAAGTTCACATGTAAACTGTACTGCCCGGTATTGGTATATTCGTCCTTATAATAAAATAAAAAAACTTGGTTGGGAGGGGAGGGCCCTGGTCCATTGGCCTCCCCCCTATATCCTCCCCTGCATTTTAAGACATAATACAGCATGAAATGTAATGATTAAGTCAATAAATTCTGGTACGGCTGCGCTACAATTGATGTAGACCAAACTGTGCTCATAGTATAGGGATACTTACCCTACTTTTTTAAAAGTGTGGGAAGTAATAGGCAGGGTGGGGGTTATACGCTTAATACATTTCAATTGACAGTAGGTGTGACATGTACTGGTGACATCTATATAATGTATTGGTAGTGGTTACGAAAAGCTGCTTTAGGGAAAGCAGAAAATGGCATGGGAAGATGGAATCAACACCATCACTACAATTTGTGTTCTTTTTTTGTTTTGCTTCTAGGTAATAATACTTTTTTTCTAGTTAGCACATAAACTTAGCAATTAGAAAACTTAAGCATTTTAGGTCACATTTGTTATTATTAGCTAGCTTAGTCTACAATATTCACTTCCGTTAAAATCAGGGGGCTTAAGTATCCCTTGCCCCCTTGTCTACAGCCATGGTATGCTCTTGCTTACTCTTAACGCTTTTGACATCGTAACTGCATATGTGGGCAAGGACAGGATATATTCTTCGATTCTTAAAAAACTACAATGTTATTACGCAACTTCTCTTTTTATATGCCGAGGAGGCATTGTAATTAAAAAAAATTGAATCCATTGCAGGTTTCATACAAACAGAGATTGAGATATTTTTTTGACCAAGAATTTCCAGGATGCTAAGCGCTATGAACTTTAAAAAGCTCAGAATAGAACTTTAAAGCCCATAGAGAGTCGTATACAACATTTTGGATGGATTAAATTCTTCCTACCGGACATTGCAAGCAATCGATTGGTCTTTCTTGTAACTCGGAGCCTCCTTTAAGACCTGCTGTAAAATGGACATGTTCCAGTTCTCTTTCAGGCCTTTAAAAGCATATTTGCTTGTTACAAGGCTATAACTAGTAACTTTGGATCCATAGCTGGTTTTGTTCCTGGTTGTTTGTGGTTGCTTTGCAGTAGAAATTCAAAGATGAAATTTAATTCTAAAAGATGCCCAAAGTATCGAAGAAAGTCTATGGTAATATGCATGCTATTATTTCAATTTTACATGTGTGCAACTAAAGCTATTTGCTTTTCACATTTTTACCCATAACTAAGTGTCTTACAATGCACAACTTATTTAGGCAGGAAGGTTGTGTCCAGTTCCAGCTACCATTAATGCATCGTCTTAACATTCGTCCAACCAATGTATAATCTTCATCACATTTGTACATTACTTGTAGTTGATTGCGCTGGTACGTTATATTTCCATTGGCAATGTTAGGAAGATTCACACATCTTTCTATAAAAGCAAGAGAATGGCACCAACTTTTCATATTGGGTATTCAATTTTTATGACATTTCTTTCTGGCTTACTTCACCCTTTTAAAGCTAAGTAGCTCACTCACTTCATTTGGCTATAACTCATTTTATTACAACTCACTAATTATTCATAATAATGCACAACTTACTTAGACAGGAGGGCTGTGCCCAGTTCCAGCTACCATTAATGCATTTTCTTAACCTTCGTCCAGCCAATGCATAACCTTCATCACATTCATACACTACTTGTAGTCGATTTGGCCGGTACTTTGTAGTTCCATTAGTAATGTTAGGAAGATTCTCACACTTTTCTGAAAGCAAAAGAATTGCACTAACTTTTTATATTAAATTGTTTCAAGTAGTATGACATTGATCTCTGGCGTTTACTTCACTATCATAGCTTATACACGTAAGTGTTTCACTCGCTTCACTGAACTCACTAATTCAGGGATTTGAACTGAACTTGATAAAATATCTTCAGACTATAGATGAGAACAGTTTAATATTAGGAGCATTTTTGAACCATTTATTATACTCCATTGTTGCTGTTTATATTAGTGCTGATTTAGCACTACCAAACTTGTTACTAGAGCATTTGGGATGTCCACATTATTATGTTTCTTGTATTGTTTTTCAATTATGCACCTATTTCCCCCTAAACTATACCAATTAAGGTACTATATACCATAGTATTAATTAGCTATAATGAATCAGAATAATAGTACAGTGAATGTGGCACAAATTATTGCTACAATTGCAGTATAAATATTGTCAATAGCCTTCCAAGAATTTGTTTGATTATTTCCAAAGTATTGCTCTAAAAGGATGAAAAATGAGCTTATCTCTTGCATATATTATGCCCTAGTATTTTAGTCTACCTATCATGAAAAAAGTATTCAGCATAATGTGGACATATCTAGTCAGAATGCAAGCTGTTCAATTTATTAATAGCAATGGGTTTAGTTGATTCAAATCAGAAACTTTCTACTGTTGTATAGCATAAATTGACAGGCCAAAGTCTCCCTGAGTTCTCCCATTGTTTATTTATACCACTCACTTCACTTAACTGACTAATGTTTTTAAATAATGCACAACTTACTTAGACAGGAAGGTTGTGTCCAGTTCCAGCTACCATTAATGCATCGTCTTAACATTCGTCCAACCAATGTATAATCTTCATCACATTTGTACATTATTTGTAGTTGATTGCGCTGGTACGTTATATTTCCATTGGCAATGTTAGGAAGATTCACACATCTTTCTAAAAGCAAGAGAATTGCACCAACTTTTCATATTGGGTATTCAATTTTTATGACATTTCTTTCTGGCTTACTTCACCCTTTTAAAGCTAAGTAGCGCACTCACTTCATTTGGCTATAACTCATTTTATTACAACTCACTAATTATTCATAATAATGCACAACTTACTTTGACAGGAAGGTTGTGTCCAGTTCCAGCTACCATTAATGCATTTTCTTAACCTTCGTCCAGCCAATGCATAACCTTCATCACATTCATACACTACTTGTAGTTGATTTGGCCGGTACTTGGTAGTTCCATTAGTAATATTAGGAAGATTCTCACATTTTTCTGAAAGTAAGAGAATTGCACTAACTTTCCATATTGGTTATTGAATGCATTTTAATAGAATGACACTGTTTCTGGCTTACTTCACCCTTCTACACATACATGTAACACCCTTTTACACGTAGCTAATTAACTCTGGCACTTCTTCATTTACTGATTTGACCAACAATATTTAATTTGCATTTTCTTATCATTGTGTCCATGTGTTTACTGATATTTTTACAACTTAAAATTTTCTTTCATTTTCTATTTTATAATTTATTATTGCATTTCTTTTCTTTTAACAGCTCTAGCTCTTAGAGCCTGACCTTCAGTCATCACACTGCACCATTACCATCCCACCTCACTTAACTATCAGGTGTGAAGCATTGACGATGATCATGACGATAATAACAACAATAATAATAATAACAGCTATTGGCGAGCGAGCAAAGCTTTTCAGAAGCGAATGAAGTCCATGTCTGGTAACCATAGGAACATTTGGATTTCTGGCATGCACATTATACTAACACTTAGAACACACTTTTTGAAGAACAGGGTTACTTATAGTTGATAAAAGAATCACACCTCCAGAGCAACAGATATTTTCTAAAATGTAAAGATACACCAGACCAGATGAAAAGATCAGCATGGAGCGGTAAAGACTGTACGCTCATGTGAATGTGCGTGATTCTAGATGGCAGATAAGCAGATAAATGGATGTCACCAGATAACGTAGTGGGGATGGGGGAGTGGAAGGGGGAGGATGGACGGGGGAAGAGGGAGGGGGGAAGAGGGAGGGGGGAAGAGGGAGGCGGGTTAAAAATTTCAAATCGGCAACATTCTAGCTTTACAGCATAAATTAGGGATTCAAGCCCCTCTGCACTCTCCCTTTGCTCGTTCATACCACTCACTTCACTTAACTCTCCAATTTTTTTTAAATAATGCACAACTTACTTAGACAGGAGGGCTGTGCCCAGTTCCAGCTACCATTAATGCATTTTCTTAACCTTCGTCCAGCCAATGCATAACCTTCATCACATTCATACACTACTTGTAGTTGATTTGGCCGGTACTTTGTAGTTCCATTAGTAATGTTAGGAAGATTCTCACACTTTTCTGAAAGCCAAAAAATTGCACTAACTCTTTATATAAAATGGTTTTAAGTAGTATGACATTGATCTCTGGGATTTACTTCACTATCATAGCTTATACACATAAGTGTTTCACTCGCTTCACTTAACTCACTAATTCAGGGATCTGAACTGAATTCGGCGAACTAATTTGAGGCTACACATGTGTCTTAGGAGCATTTTTGAACCTTTTGTTATACTCCATTGTTGCTGTTTATATTAGTGCTGATTTAGCACTGTCCACCTTAAACATGATAACCAAACTTGTTACTAGAGTATTAGAGATGTCTACATTATTATGTTTCTTGTATTGTTTGTAATATGCACCTATGTTCCCCTAAACTATGCCAATTTATGATACTATATTATAGTTATAATGAATCACAATAACAGTATAGTGAATGTATAAATCTGTAATAGTAACTATTTATTTTATTTTTGAATCATTACCACTGATGAAGGCTACAGTCCGTAGCTGAAACGTTTGGTGTTTTAACTTTTTTGTGTTTTTTGGTCAGTGATTCTCTCTAAATATAATAACTAGTGATGTGCTTGAGCACAAATGGCGAGCGAGCCTAAAGACTATACTATGTTTATATGAATGATTTTGACTTCTAACACTGAAGCTACTGATAAGGTCCAGTTTTTAAATTTCGCATCACGGTAAAGGGATTTCAGTGCCATAGTAACAACTCTCTACAACTGCTTGAATTGAAGGAAAAAAACAACAACAAAACACGTTATTTAAAAGTTTTCTTTGTGATATTCTTTAGCTAAGTAGTGGTTGTAACACACAATGCTTTGACACAACTGGAAATGCACCTACACAGACTTACCTTCGCAGTAGTCTAGCGGACAATGTATTTTCAAGTAAATATTGTTGCGCATGGCTTATAACCATGACAAAGAGCGCATTGACTTACCACTGCCACTAACTCGAATAGAAATGGAAGTCCCTTAAGTTTTCAAGTTTGAACTGCACCCGCAAAAGAATTCAAAAAGGTAAACAATTCAATTTCTGGGTGAGACGGTACTGTCGATAACACAGAGGCATCTGTTTAGTGCACTGTTTTGGGACGGGGTCGACCACATAACTAACACAAAAACGCGAGGGTCAAAGTACAAAATGACATACATACGTCCATACATATATACAAATAAATAAATAAATAAATAAATAAACATCCCCGATTTTCGATTGTGTTACCCCTGTAAGTGTCTCGCTCGCTACGCTCGCTCGCCAATAAGTATAGTGAATGTGGCACAGTTTTATTGTTACAATTGCAGTGTAATATTGTCAGTATAGCCTTCCAAAGAATTTGTCAGATTTTTTCAAAAGCATTGCTCTAAAAGGATGATAAATGCTTATGCCCTAATATTTAGTCTACCTATCATGACAAAAGTATTCAGTATAGCTAATGTGGACATATCTAGCCAGAATGCAAGCTGTTCAATTAAACCAGCAACTTTCTATGGCTGTATAGCATAAATTGAGAGGCTAAAGTCCCTCTGAGTTCTCCCATTTCTTATATGTATCACTCACTTCACTTAACACACTACTTTTTTTTAAAACAATGGACAACTTACTTAGGCAGGAAGGTTGTGTCCAGTTCCAGCTACCATTAATGCATCGTCTTAAGATTCGTCCAACCAATGTATAATCTTCATCACATTTGTACATTACTTGTAGTTGATTGCGCTGGTACGTTATATTTCCATTGGCAATGTTAGGAAGATTCACACATCTTTCTATAAAAGCAAGAGAATGGCACCAACTTTTCATATTGGGTATTCAATTTTTATGACATTTCTTTCTGGCTTACTTCACCCTTTTAAAGCTAAGTAGCTCACTCACTTCATTTGGCTATAACTCATTTTATTACAACTCACTAATTATTCATAATAATGCACAACTTACTTAGACAGGAAGGTTGTGTCCAGTTCCAGCTACCATTAATGCATTTTCTTAACCTTCGTCCAGCCAATGCATAACCTTCATCACATTCATACACTACTTGTAGTCGATTTGGCCGGTACTTTGTAGTTCCATTAGTAATGTTAGGAAGATTCTCACACTTTTCTGAAAGCAAAAGAATTGCACTAACTTTTTATATTAAATTGTTTCAAGTAGTATGACATTGATCTCTGTAGTTTACTTCACTATCATAGCTTATACACATAAGTGTTTCACTCGCTTCACTTAACTCACTAATTCAGGGATTTGAACTGAACTTGATAAAATATCTTCAGACTATAGATGAGAACAGTTTAGTATTAGGAGCATTTTTGAACCATTTATTATACTCCATTGTTGCTGTTTATATTAGTGCTGATTTAGCACTGTCCTCTTTAAAATGACAACCAAACTTGTTACTAGAGTATTTGGGATGTCCACATTATTATGTTTCTTGTATTGTTTTTCAATTATGCACCTATTTTCCCCTAAACTATACCAATTTATGGTACTATATACCATGGTATTAATTAGCTAGTACAGTGAATGTGGCACAAATTATTGCTACAATTGCAGTATAAATGTTGTCAGTGTAGCCTTCCAAGAATTTGTTTGATTATTTCCAAAGTATTGCTCTAAAAGGATGAAAAATGAGCTTATCTCTTGCTGCCCTAGTATTTTAGTCTACCTATCATGAAAAAAGTATTCAGCATAATGTGGACATATCTAGTCAGAATGCAAGCTGTTCAATTTAATAGCAATGGGTTTAGTTGATTCAAATCAGAAACTTTCTACTGTTGTATAGCATAAATTGACAGGCCAAAGTCTCCCTGAGTTCTCCCATTGTTTATTTATACCACTTACTTCACTGACTAATGTTTTTAAATAATGCACAATTTACTTAGACAGGAAGGTTGTGTCCAGTTCCAGCTACCCTTAATGCACTGTCTTAACCTTTGTCCAGCCAACGCATAACCATCATCACATTTGTACTTTACTCGTAGTCGATGGAGCCGGTACGTTATATTTCCATTAGCAATGATAGGAAGATTCATACACTTTTCTATAATCAATAGAATGGCACCAATTTTTCATATTGGGTATTCATTTTTTTATGACATCTCTTCCTGGCTTACTTCACCCTTAAGTGTCTCACTCACTTCCTTTAGCTATAACTCATTTTATTATAACTCACAAATTGGCGAGAGCGAGCGAGACACTTACAGGGGTAACACAATTGAAAATCGGAGATGTTTGTTCATTTATGTTTGGACGTACGTATGTCATTTTGTACTTTGACCCTCTTGTACTTTTGTGTTAGCTCGGTGTTTGACCGTCCGAAACTTCACTAAACAGAATCTTGTAGTAATTCTTGCATAGGTATGTTCTGTTGTGTGAAAGTATTGTGCGTTACAACTACTAGTAAGAAAATAACATGACTTGAGACAATTCGAACAGTTGGGGGGAGTGGTTATCATAGCATTGAATGCTTTTTTTGTATATTCATAATGTAAAAACTCGACTATATTATTTTAGTAGCTTGAGTGCTAGAAGTAAAAATTAATCATTTAACAACAATGTAGTTTTAGACTCGCTCGCCATTTGTGCTCAAGCACACCACTAGTTTCCTAGTTATTCATAGTAATGCACAACTTACTTTGACAGGAAGGTTGTGTCCAGTTCCAGTTACCATTAATGCATTGTCTTAACCTTCGTCCAGCCAATGCATAGCCTTCATCACATTCATACACTACTTGTAGTTGATTTGACCGGTACTTTGTAGTTCCATTAGCAATGCTTGGAAGATTCTCACACTTTTCTGAAAGCAAGAGAATTGCTAATAACTTTCCATATTAAGTATTACATTTTTTGTTGACATTGATCTCAACTTCAATATGGTATACTGAAAATTGTTTTAGTATATATTCATTGTGCTTGTCATCACCAAATAATAACTTTTTCCACCACATTATACTCTCTAATATAATAAACTGAAATGTAGCTACTGAAATTTTCACACACTATTTACATCAGAAATATTACATTGCAATAGTACATTTATTGTTATTTTTTTATTTCGACATAACGGCTTTGTTCTAT
>WLWD01004299.1_pt1 | contig 27237 bp, 20 predicted proteins | sample 6712731 | NCBI WGS metagenome assembly WLWD01 (sample SAMN12718690, study PRJNA576275) | sponge metagenome | isolation source: marine sponge | host: Mycale hentscheli | place: New Zealand: South Island, Marlborough, Capsize Point | collected 2014-11-01
TGGTGGCCTGAAGCCCCTCCCCCTTTTAATGTCACTGCTGATATCAATCACGGTGGCTTTGATCCTATAGCCTCCTACACAATGCCTAGATTGTGTCACAAATAATATTTTAGCTACTATCGGTTATTATGACCATGTGAATGAAACCCTCAGGTTTACTGGACCGACTGGCAAGTTGAACTCAGACTATCTGGCTCATAACCAACCTGCGAGGCAAGACTTACTGGCAAGTGTTTGTTCTTGAAAGTCCTCAGTATAGACGGAATCAAGTAAGTCTCAAGTTATGGTGTACGTAGTCTCATTTTTGAGTGTTCACCATTTTAGTTGAGATGATTGTTCAAATGATGATGCCCAGCATACCTGATTTAGGTGATATTTGTGACCTTCCAGTTGTTACCGTGTGGATTGCAGGGTGGGGGAGGGGAGAGAATGGACAGGATATGACCTTTGAATGGGACGTGATATGGGGCTAGTTTCATTAAAAGTACAGGTGGAGGAGATGGGGCATGAGTGATATGCATCAGTTATTATTGAACAGGTGAAGGATGTGGACTCTTGTCACATGGTAATAGACACATGTATCAGCTGGTGATGTTTGTGTTTTCTATTGGAACTGTAGTTCCTTGGAACTTTCTAAGCCTTAGGACAGAGAGCTGGTAGGCTGTGGTTTATGCTTTTTATCACTTGCATTCATCAGTGATGTCCACCAGTTGTTGTATTACTAATTTCTTTCATCAGAAGTTCTCATGTAGCCACAAGTTAAGGTTAAGGTCTTAAGTGTTTGCTTATGAATAATTCATGAGATTGTGTGGACACTCTTTTCTGCATTTTTTAATGTCCTAACTAATAACAAACAAATTAGGACTAAATACTACTTCATAGTTTACAAAATGGGAGCAAAGACTGAGCTTTATAATAGCTACAGGTGGACAAGATCGCCGCTAAAGCTTCTTAGTCCAACATTGAAAGTAATCGTAAGATGGTTACATTACAGTTGCCCCTAGCTTAACGCTCTTACTTTTTTTTAGCAGCTTTATACAACCTGGAGGGCCAGTGGAAGACAATAAACAGCACTGGACTCCAACTCTATATAAAAAAGGGTCCAACCGCTCAGCTTGAGGGGTGAACAGCTCTTCAAACCAACCTAACATCCGAACCGATGATTTCTCTGAAATTTTCTTTTCGACTCGCCCCACCCCTTCCTTTGGTTAATTGGAAGAAGCGTGTGTAATGCAGCCTGACCGTATAGAGCAGCTATAAAAGTACGACTTCCCTCTACAGCAATAAGGAGCCAACAGCTAAGACCTCAAGTCCGCGAACTAACCATGAACGCGGGAAATCGCCCACGCAAACAGCTGACTCTGGATTTGAAACAGTTTAGTTTGGAGAGATAGGATGGGAAATCAGAAGAATAAACACAACAAGAGAAATAATACTCACAAACATGTCTACCAGAGAAAAAATAATCCTATGAAGGGGAAGAAGGAAGTAAAGAACAAGGAGAAAGATAACACAACTCAAGGTACTGTACAATCACAACACACAGCCAATAAGCAACAACATGATCTATAAGGCACTAATGGTCATCACAAGTTGGAAGGTAGCAGGATAATGCACTTGGACAGATTGCAGCAGTTTGCAGGAGACTTGACTGAACATTCCTCCAATTGTGACGGCTTGATCACCCTAAAATCAGAGAATAGGGCAGGGTTAGCATCCACCATCAAGGGTGACTGCTCAAACTGTGAACAAACTGTCACTGTAGAGACTTCCAAGAAGGTGAAAGGCCCCCATGGATACTACAGATGGGAGTGCAACCTGGCTGCAGTTTGGGGACAGATGTCTGCCGGAACCGGCCATAGCCAACTAGAGGAAACAATGGGAGTAATTGAAGTTCCTGTGATGACCAAGGCCAGCTTTATTAGTACGGAATGAGACATTGGTTATTGCTGGAAGCAAATGCTGCTTTCATCAATGGCTGAGGCAGGGCAGGAAGAGAAGAAGATAGCAGAAGAGAATGGTAGATTTCATGAAGGAGTGCCTGCTATCACTGTCATTGTGGATGGAGGGTGGTCTAAGCGCTCCCACAAGCACAGCTACAACGCCAAATCTGGGGTGGCAATTATAATTGGCAAGGAAACAGGAAAGCTACTATTCATTGGAGTTCGGAATAAGTACTGCCATGCCTGTGCCTCTGGGATGAAGGAAAAGGATCACGTCTGTTTCCGCAATTGGAATGCTTCCTCATCTGAGATGGAGACTGACATCATTTTAGAAGGCTTTCTGGAAGCTGAGCAGGTACACGGAGTCCGTTATACCGAGTTCATTGGCGATGGCGATAGGTCTGTCTATCCTACCCTCCTCACTAGTGTTCCTGGATGGGGCCATGCCATCAAGAAGCTCGAGTGCGCCAACCATGCATGTAAGTGTTATCGCGGCGCACTTTAGAGGCTCGTCCAGGACAACCCTTCCTACAAAGGCAGTGGAAAACTTACAAAGAAATTGAGGCAGAATTTAGTAAGTGCAGCTCGCTGTGCCCCCAAAATGTTACATAACATTTCTGTTGCAGTGAGCAGACTAGTGGCAAAGTCAAAGCAACTGATAGGCAACCACACTACGAACTTGGCAAAGTGCTGGATACACATCAGAGCTAAGTTTGATGGCGGCAGGCAGCATCCTCTTCCACTATCAACATTGATTGTGAGAACTCTGCAGACGAAAGTGATAACGATATTGAAGGTAATATAATTTAGAATGTACAGAACGATATTCAGACCTAGCAATAGAATAGGCCACTACAACTATTTTATTGCTGAATGTTTAAAATAAGTGATTGGCAAGCAAGTGAAGCACTCTCAGGTCTAACTTAATGCAAAAATCCATATATATCACATCTCTTTACGTAAATGGGTGGAGTTTCATAACACCCAGTACCATTTTAGACGTTGCATTCGTTCCGTGGCACATAGAAATGTTGTACAAAATTAGGAAGGCACGCAAGACTATGTTACAGTTTGAATGTCAGATAAGCTTCAGTCTAATATTTTTCACCCAAATGTGCGTCAAAGTTTGTGTGCTTGAAAGTTTTCTAGTAACCATAGCATTGACATGAAGTCGAGATAAGCAACCTGGCCGAGCACTTAGCTCGCTCGCCACATTGCGCTGTTTGAGCACACCCCTAGTTAGAAATACATTTATGCATATTAAGAGGTTATTTTAGTGTCTAATATAGATCCTTAAAATGTTCACATGTGGTGTAAGTATGACATAGTGCAATGGTAATTTGTTCTAGTGTTTGGCGATCAAGAGATGCAGTGGAGAGAGACTATTGCAGACTCGCCTGCAATAGAGAAGGAAGCACGACGTGGTGGACTTAGTGCAACAGATGTGGACCCAAAAATGTTACATAACATTTCTGTTGCAGTGAGCAGACTAGTGGCAAAGTCAAAGCAACTGATAGGCAACCACACTACGAACTTGGCAAAGTGCTGGATGCACATCAGAGCTAAGTTTGATGGCGGCAAGGTAATCAATCGCTCACAGAGTGGATCGTGGGAGCATCGGTGCATGGGGGCTTGGCTACGCCAAAACATGGGCACAGAGTGGGGACCACAGATGTGGAAGACCATGACAACTTCCTCTCCAAATATAATATTTTCGAAAACAGCACATCATTCTGCCAAGAAAGTCGAGGCTAACAGGAAGAGGAAGGCTACTGACAAAGCAAAAGCCAGTCGACGAAGGAGCAAATACATCCGGCTAGATGACACAACTATAACAGATACGATGGAGGTATTTCTCCTGAACAGGTGGATGATGACATTCCGAGAGATCAATTGGTGCAGATAAAAACAAGTTTTTATGAATCCCAAGTGGTTATAACAGAAGAAAGAAGGAAAAAAATTGAGACAGGCACAAGGGATCAGGCTGAAAGTGAGCAGTGGATGGTGTAGAGGAGGAAACGACTAACTGCATCTAAAGTAGGCAGCATAGTTAAAATGAGGAAGACCACAAAACGGAGAACAAGGTACAGAATTTACTATATAGCAGCTTTAGAGGCAACGAGGCCACTAGGTATGGCATGGCAAATGAAGAGAAAGCAAGGCAAGCCTATATAACTTACCTGCAAAGCAATGATCCAGATTTGAATGTTGACAAATGTGGACTGTTTGTGTCACTCGGTGACCCTTGGTTAGCAACTAGCCCAGACATAATCATTTATGATCCCGGTGATCCATCAATTATTCTGGGACTTGTTGAAATAAAATGCCCATTCAGCATGAAAGGGAAGATAATTGCAGAAGCTTGCCAAACTGCCACTTTTTGCCTGGGAGACAATGACAACAAATACACCCTAAAACATCGACATGACTATTACTATCAAATCCAGTGTCAGCTGTACTGTGCGGATTGTGATTGGTGCGACTTCGTGGTGAAGACAGAGCAAGACATTCACATCGAACGTATCTACAGGGACAAAACATGGTGGAAACTTCAGTTAGAGAAGTTAAAAGTTTTTTATTTCGATTCACTTTTGCCGGAACTGGCATGCCCTCGTCACAGAAAGGGTGGAATCAGGGAGCCAAGCTTATGAATTATCTATTTACTTTTATGTTGTCATTGCAACTGCAAAAATTATCATTACAAATTCTGGAACACAAGCACTTGATAGAAACCTAGTTACAGTGTGATTTTTTCTTACCTTCCTCACTAAAGTCACAGGTGTGGCTGACTAGTGGTAACCACAAATCACTTGCTATTGAAAAAACCACAGCTTTGCTGCTGTCACAAATGAGTGAGTGAACACTAGCAGATTTGTGCAAATTTTTATGTGAATCGTATGAAAGTTGGCATGCTTATAAAACTTAGAACCCGTTGCTATATTGTTACTAGGTGTACTAACTTGGTAAGTGTGCACTATTTTTTGCCTTTAGGTATATAAACTGTGCATACTAACCACCCTTGGGGTATTGCTATTTTTGAGTTTTAGTTTAATAGAATAGGCCGATAAAGCTGTGTGAGGCCTGGATATGATATGTGAGGGTCTACTACCCTCTCATATCCTACCGTTAACTCGCAGGAATTTACCATAGCTAGCTGCTTAACTGCTTAGCTGCTTAACTGTTTACCATCACTGAGCAGAGCAGCCCAGGGTAGAGTTAGATCTGGAGATAACAGCTGGCAGCTACAATGCTAAAGTAAACCTGCCAGGTGTGCTTCAATTGAATTTTAATTGATTTTTAATTTTGGGCCGGAATCCGCCATATTTGTGCGAAAATGCTGATAAACCAAGTTGCTAGTGGAAACTGGGCCGGTTTGGGTAAACACGTTCTAAAATAGTTAGAGCATGCGCTCAGGTACTGGTGGATTTAGTGCACAAAGCCCTCTGGGCCTACGGCCCTTGGGTCTTCAGTGCACTAAATCCACCGCGGTATGCTCTAACTATTACATAATTTTTAGAATAATTTCAGAAGTGGAGCCACCTTGGATTTGACCTCTGGTTGCCTCTAAGTGCTAATTAATTGTAAAAAATAATTATTAATTTTATTGTTTTACTAAATTTACTCGAAAGTACTTGATATAGATATCAAATTTAAAGGTCTCATTGTAGGGAGTATTATAAAATTGGGTCCATATCTTATTGTAACCCAAAGTTATAGTCTTTTTATCATAATGCATGTATTTGTTAATTATGTAGTTTTAATTAACAGTACATGCTTGCAAAATCCAGCTGTAATTCAAACTGTGCATGGTTGCACATGCTTGCACTTTCTTAATGATGCACTGCACTGCTTAGTTCATCATTCCAGTCAGAACAGTAGTTACTCTCCAGTTCAATCACTTCAATGGCACGATAAGTCTTAGCTTAATGCTAACTTCAATTTAGAGGTGCTTTTAATTTTTCAGAAATTTTTCTGGACAAGCAGTTAGTTAGTACAAATGGTTCTGAAGTGGTGTGCATCCCTCCAACAGACACTACCCATCTGGCACCCTGCAACCATGAAGAAGCCGACACCAGAATGATCTTGGATTTAGCAGATGCAGTAAAGGTTTTAAAAAGATTCTATTGCGCACAGTCGACAGTGATGTGGTATTTTGTGTGTGGCAGTTGTAGCCAAGATAAGTGTAAGGGAGCTGTGGATAGCATTTGGAACCTGCAAACATTTTAGGTACATTGCTGCTCATGAAATAGCAGCATCTCTAGGGCCAAACAAATCCCAGGCTCTGCCTATGTTTCATGCCTATACAGGATGTGATACTGTTTCATCTTTTGCTACCAGGGGAAAGAAGACTATGGGATACTTGGAAGGCATTTGAGGAAGCAACATCAACATTTCTTTCTCTTTCAGTTGGACCAGATATTGTGTCAGATGAAGATATAGCTGTGTTAGAAAGATTCACAATTCTGCTCTACGATCGTACCAGTACTCTAGTGAGCGTAGATGAATGCAGGAAATTCCTGTTTACAAAGAGAGGTCGAGCCATGAATCCTTCCTACCAGAGCAGCCCTTGAGCAACATATTAAGAGGGCTGTATATCAGGGTGGACATTGCTGGGGCAAGATACTTAAGAAAAATCTTAATTTGCCGTCTCCCAGTGATTGGGGATGGGCTGAACCAAGTAGCTGGATGCCATTATGGACAACATTACCTGAGGCGAATTCTTCATCAAGAGAATTGTTGTGTTGTGGCATCAAAAAGGGATGCAAAAACAATTGCAAATGCAAGAGAGCAGGTCTGAAATGTACTGCTTTGTGCCATTGTGGTGGTGACCAATGCTGGTGAAAACTGCCTTTTTGTTTAATGTCAAGATTTTAAAAGTTACTTTATTCATATGCCGAACATATTTTTGTTGTTGACCGCAGATGTTGGTGTTAATTAATTGCTCGGAGTACGCACTGCAATATTAAGATGACCATAACTTTAGATCAAAGTAAGATATTGACTTGATATTGACTTGATTCAAATTTTATAATACTCCCTAAAATATAACCTTTAATTTCATATGTATGATAAGTACTTTCAAATAAAAGCTGGTGAAATAATAATAAAAAAATTGCATTTTTACCAATAATTAACACCTAGAGGTCACCAAAGGTCAAATTCAAGGTGGCTCCACTTCTGAAATTATTATAAAAATTATGTTCTATAAGTATGCCAACTTTCATGCTTGTACGTAAAAACCCACAATTGTTTCACAAATCTGCTTAACTACTTCTTATCCACAGATGAAGAGTAACAATTTTAATAATAATAATAAATAATAATATTATTACAATTATCAAGGACTTTCTCACGTAAAGGGGTCTGGAAAAAAGCAAAGGAAAAATGTGAAACCGAGGCGCGTAACCGCAAATTGACTGTTTTTGCTATGTCTTTATATTTCTTTTTCTGTGTACTGTGGGCTTACTTTGTTGTTACAGGTGGAATGAGCACCAATAGAGGACTCCAGCAAGCCAAATTTGAAGAATGAAGACCCGCCTGGGACGGAGATACAGCTCTGCACACCGGCTACTATTCAGAGTTATTTCGAAGCGGCCGAAAGAGCTACTGCGCTCATTTTTTTTCCAGAGGTAGTCTGAGGGCTTCTTCGCAACATTACAGAGCCATATTTCTAATATCTATATTCTTTTTTTTTTTGTAAACAGTAAAATTTCATGCCGTTTTACTCGTGCGTTATTCTAAAAAACTCTCTGTAACTTTATTCTAAGGGGGGTATTTTGCTTGTGCGCAAAATTTGGATTCCATTCAGTGATCCAGTTCCACGAAATATCAATTTTTATTTTCAAGTTGACAACTGATTCGCAATTTCACCCCGCCCCCCATAACGTTGAGCTCCGCGAACGCGCAATTTATTTGGTAAGATAATCAATTAACTTGTGACAGCTCTAAAAAGAGCCCATTTGTAAACAATAATAAGAAATACAAATGAGCCGTGAGATGGCCGTTGTAACTTTGGAAATAGTTAGTCCCTCGAGCAAAAGTGATGGCGTATTCCCGATGTTGCTTGGAGTTGGTTGCTCATTAGTGGGAGTGGGTAGTTCAGCACAAGATTTAGACTTGTAGGCGATAGGGCTGAAGAGTATAGCGGTAGCAATCCCGATGGAAAGAACTGAAGTGATGATGATGGAGTCTATACGCAGCGGAGTCTCAATACAAGGTTGGTGGAATTGTCGGAGCTGGTACCAGTCAGGGTGGAGTTGGTCATGGTTGAGACAGAGTTTTAAGCTGCTCCAATGGCTTCACAAGTACAGCTTCATTCCCCTGCAAGTATAATAAAAGGATGTTATTAGAAATGACTGTCTCAAACTAGTACACTACATACAAGTTATAGCTCAGAGACCGTTTGTTTCCACCTGCTTCGCGGTTTTTGGCACCAAAGTTAATTGATTGTTTGCGTGGCTCGGTTATGGGCTATCTCCCGCGTTTTACCAGCGTGTCCAACATCCCCTGGTTTAGTTCACAAATGCGCAAGCGCAACACTCTGACATCACAAATACGTCGTCATTGAGATAAGAGCTTCCGCAAACGTCACAACTTACACCGAAAATACTAACACTCTCACAAAAGCATTTTTATTTCCCTTAATTTTCAAGATAAGGGTTTCAAATTCATATGGATTAAAATACAACTATTTAGGTATTTTATATTAAATTCCCAAGACACTTACTTCAAAATTGCAAAATTACCAGCTTAAAGCATTTGGGGAGTTTAGTTTTTTATAAAAAATGAAATTAAAAATAAGTAAAATAGTATTAATTTGGTACAAATCAAATTAATGAGCCATAGATTCAGTCTGCAAAATCTTTAGACACTCGAATTCAATTTACTCTTTTTCTGGCTTAATTCTATCTATTACCACAGTTGTGACCACAAACCACAATTTTTTAAAACATAATCAATTCAATATAATATTAATTTGTGTGTGTGTGAAGTTTCAGCTTCCTGACATCAATCTGACTGCACATGTATACATTTAAAGAACAATTAACAAAAAACAGAACTTTCTACTCTTTAAGCTGGACGAACTGTACTTTCCCCTTCCTTCTTGAAACTTATGCCACCTTTACTCAGTGATTTCACTGCACCACCTTCCCCTCGTCGTCTATTCAACCCGCTTTGTAGTGTACTATTAATCACTTTCAACTGAATGGGACAACCTATTCAGGATATGATGATGCTTTACCACACTGTTTAAGCTCACAAATTATTCATGAATACACACAGTAGGTCGTCGTCGTTGTTACTGACACACGAGCATATTATATAGATTCTTTAATCCTAGAGAGTAATTAGCATGGCATTATTATGAGTTTGAGTGCTGTAATTTTGAGTACTGCCTAACTGCGTACTGCACACAAATACTATTGAACTGTGATAGGTGCTGGATTCGAATGTTGGGCAAGCTTTTTACTAGGGTATCATATTTAGACAGTTCCTTCAAATTTTTTGCTAATGAGAGGTGCTTGGCCTTAATTACAATGTTTGTATAATTATTGGTGAGCGAGCGGAGCGAGCGAGACACTCAGGGGTAACACAATTGAAAATTGGGAATATTTGTTTGTTTATATATATGTGTGTGGACGTACGTATGTCATTTTGTACTTTGACCATCGCGTATTTTTGTGTTCGCTCCGTGTTTGACCCTGTCCCAAACTTCACTAAACAGAACCCCCCAAGTTTAGTAATCATTACCCGTATCGCCTTAGAAATTGAATTGTTTACCGCTTTGAATTGTTTTGCGGGTGCAGTTAAAACTAAAAACATATGGGAGCTTCATTTCTATTCGAGTTAGTGGTGGTGGTAAATTAATACGCTATTTGTCAGTTATAAGCCCCATGCAAAAATATATTTACTTGAAAATTCATTGTCCACTAGACGAACCACTAAGGTAAGTCTTGTGTAGGTATGTTCAGTTGTGTGAAAGTATTGTGCGTTACAACTACTATTAAGAATATCACAAAGAAAATTTAAATAACGTGACTTGATTTTGTTGCTTCTGTTTCAATTCAAACAATTGCGTGGAGTGGTTACTATGGCATTGAATCCCCTTTACCGTATATACGTAATTTAAAAACTCGACTTTATTTTAGTAGCTTGAGTGTTAGTTGTTAAAATCAATTGTTTAACGATAGTGTAGTTTAAGGTTTGCTCGCCATTTGTGCTCAAGCACACCACTATTTAATACACATTAATTTTGGAGAAATTCTTGAGAATTTTTTATTTTTTTGATTGTTCAGGACTTTATACAACAAGAGAAGAAATCACATGTGTGGTGGACTATGCAGTCGAGTAAAAGTGGCTTGCAAGGTTAGGTGGATTCTAAATTAGGAAATATTTTTGAAGGGGAAATTATATAATGTATATTATAATATACTAGCAAGTACCCCGCCACACAGTGGCGCTTGACATATTGAAGTTATTTAGCTCAGTTATCATTCTCTACTATTTATTAAGGTTAAGTAGTTTTTCTCTCCTGCTCTCTTTTTTAAACTACCTCAGCTTTTCTTATCCCTCCCCCCCTTATCCCAGACTGACAAAACAAGTTATAGCTAACCACACAGGCATGCTGATTAATACATTGGTTTAGATGATGGTTAGATAACCACTACATGTTGCACAAATCATGGAGATGCATGAACAATGCTATTTTTGCTGAGGGTGTCTGTCTGTTGTTACATATAAAATCTTGTAATAGGCTGAAAGAATGTGTGACAAATAGTTGATTGTAACTTTGAGCTGACATTTTGAAGCTGATTGAATCATTGATGTGTGTTTTATACAGAATTATTTTGCTTGGGGTAAGAGACGCGTGCTGTGTGTTTACTTAGCCACAACCTTTTTCTAAACATTCTACTGGATGCACATGCTTCTATGAGAATGTATAGTTCCATGCATGATTTTATGATCGTAATATTCGTAGAATTAAACATCAGCTATGCTATATTTATCCCAAAATTCGAGGGGGGATTGGAGATCTTAGGTTCAACCCCCTCAGTATGTTATAACTTAAGTTGTGCTGAAATAGCAGCTAGCATAATGGCAATTGTATGAGTGCACAATTTATACTATTATCCTATTATTTGCATAGGCTGCAATGACTAGTGGAGTGAGATGACTTGAATCTAAACTGCTGGAGATGTTACTATGTGTATGACATCAGAGGCGGAAGAAGCGGTGAAGGAATCTCATCAATGAAATATCCTTATTGGAAGTGGCAGTAGCAAAGGTACGTAAATGATTGGTTTGAGGGAACCACATCCGGGTCAATGTATAAGCTTAGGATTTTACTTTAACTTTTTCCTGCTTGTCATCTGATTAAACTCTGCTTACCATGTTTCTGCCGGTTTCCCTTTACCATGTTTCTGCTGGTTTTCCTTTACCATGTTTCTGCTGGTTTTCCTTTACCATGTTTCTGCTGGTTTTCCTTTACCATGTTTCTGCTGGTTTTCCTTTACCATGTTTCTGCTGGTTTTCCTTTACCATGTTTCTTCTGGTTTTCCTTTACCATGTTTCTGCTTGTTTTCCCTTACCATGTTTCTGCTGGTTTTCCTTTACCATGTTTCTGCTGGTTTTCCTTTACCATGTTTCTGCTGGTTTTCCTTTACCAAGTTTCTGCTGGTTTTCCTTTACCATGTTTCTGCTGGTTTTCCTTTACCATGTTTCTGCTGGTTTTCATTTACCATGTTTCTGCTGGTTTTCCTTTACCATGTTTCTGCTGGTTTTCCTTTACCAAGTTTCTGCTGGTTTTCCTTTACCATGTTTCTGCTGGTTTTCCTTTACCATGTTTCTGCTGGTTTTCCTTTACCATGTTTCTGCTGGTTTTCCTTTACCATGTTTCTGCTGGTTTTCCTTTACCATGTTTCTGCTGGTTTTCCTTTACCATGTTTCTGCTGGTTTTCCTTTACCATGTTTCTGCTGGTTTTCCTTTACCATGTTTCTGCTGGTTTTCCTTTACCATGTTTCTGCTGGTTTTACTTTACCATGTTTCTGCTGGTTTTCCTTTACCATGTTTCTGCTGGTTTTCCTTTACCATGTTTCTTCTGGTTTTCCTTTACCATGTTTCTGCTGGTTTTACCCTTTATCATGTTTCTGCTGGTTTTCCTTTACCATGTTTCTGCTGGTTTTCCTTTACCATGTTTCTGCTGGTTTTCCTTTACCATGTTTCTGCTGGTTTTCCTTTACCATGTTTCTGCTGGTTACCCTTTATCATGTTTCTGCTAGTTCCATATTTCTGTTGATTACCCTTTGCCATATTTCTGCTGGTTGCTGTGGTATTGTCCCATGTTTACCTATTAGTTTTGTGAATGCCCGGTATTGTGATACTCGTGCATAATTAAGAATAGGAGAATCCTAACTATATATGGTAAAGGGAGAGTATGGACAGGGTAAAGGGAGAGTATGGACTTGGCAAAGCGAAAGTATGGATTGGGTAAAGCAAGTGTATTGATTGGGTAAAGGGAGAGTATGGACTGTGTAAAGCGAGGGTATGGATTGGGTAAAGGGTAAAGGAAGAGTATGGTTTGGGTAAAGGGAGAGTGTGGACTGAGTAAAGAGAGAGTGTGTATTGATTGGGTAAAGGGAGAGTGCGGACTGAGTAAAGAGAGAGTGTGTATTGATTGGGTAAAGGGAGAGTGCGGACTGGTAAAGGGAGAGTGCACTGGGTAAAGCGAGTGTATGGACAGGGTAAAGTGTGTGTATGGACAGGGTAAAGGGAGAGTATGGACTGGACAAAGAGAGATGGACTGGGCAAAGGGACAGTGTGGCCTGGGCAAAGGGACAGTATGGCCTGGGCAAAGCGAGAGTGAACTGGGTAAAGGGAGAGTGAACTGGGTAAAGGGACAGTGTGGATTGGGTAAAGGGACAGTGTGGCCTGGGCAAAGGGACAGTGTGGCCTGGGCAAAGGGACAGTGTGGCCTGGGCAAAGCGAGAGTATGCATTGGGCAAAGCGAGAGTATGGACTGGGTAAAGAGTGATATATCATAGATAGTGGAAGGGATATACCTTTGAATAGGTATACCATGAGTAAGGTGATTATAGATTGTATTGGGTATATTTTATATTATATAAAGAGTGAAGCATTATAGTATGTCCAAGTTGAGTTGGCGCGGTAAAAACCGTTAATAACTTTTGAACGGAAGTAGCTACGCTTCCGGGGTTTGTACCATTCGAAAGCTCGTGCCGAAGCGGTCCAGAAAATTCCCTTTAAAAACTTCTGAGCTAGCGGGAAAGTGCAGTTTCAAAACTCAATAGAAAAGTCTATGGGAATAAATAAAACCACACGTTTCCCGCGCTACACGCGGCGGGATTTAGTCACGCGCTCAAACTGGGCCAAACACGTGCGCAGTACCTCAGAGACAATTGTAAACAAAAAGCAGTCGTAAGTTTGGTGACTTCGTTTCTACCCTTCTGCTTGACATTCTGGTTCATTTTAGGCTCAGGAATTTGTTGCTATTCAAGGCTACTTAACAAGAGCAAGCTACAATGTGAGGTACGTTTGTATCACGGGTTGCTTGTCCACTCAGATTTTCTTACCTGTTTAAATAGGGCCTATTTATTTAGAAACTCAACCAATTTACTTTGCTGACCAAGATAATAAGATATACAATCCATCATAGACTCTACATGCCACTATTTATGCTTTAGCTGTCCATTACTCCTCATGTCTATATAGGTACAGTTCTCTATGGTTATGGTGATGCTATTTACCACCCTCCAAATTCAACTGCTGCTTGTATCTGCCACAATTTCATGTCATCATAAAATTATATAATATATATATTGTACATGTCATTATAAAATTATGGTAATTGTCATTTTTTTTTTTATAATTTAAAAAAAGTTGAAATTTAACAAGTAGATATAAAATATAGTAAAATCATGAATAAAATGATATGAATGATTCAGTGTGAAGGACAAAGTAATACTGGAATGCGTGTGGCCATAGCTAAAGTGTAGGTGATGTGCTGGATTCTTCACATTACTGTTGAGTACTTCAGAAATTCGTCACACCAAGAAATAAGAATAGAGTTTAAATACACGCTTAAGCACACAACAATCAGACTTACTTGAGGAGGCATTCCGCCGCGGTCCTGTGCTTCTTTCCTCTAAGCTTTGTAGCTCCAGATAACCCTCCGCAACCTTCAACCAGTTTTAGCGCACAACTAGAAGCTCGTACAAACTATAAACTACGAGTGATTAGTTATAACTGGGCATATATTGAATACAGCCGCGGAAGAAACTGCTTTAGCTTCTTTTTCATTTCAACAAGTAAACTTACGGTAATAATGCGCACCTTGGACCCGCCCCGTTTTTACTGTGGGCGTCGACGTTTTCGCGCGTTTGAGCTCTACTGTCATGTGACCTTAATTGGTCTCCGGTTTCGTCAAGTGCATTCCTCTTTTGCCACATTTGTGGTCGCGCCAACTCAACGTGGACATACTATAGTTAGGAGAATACACAGTGAATAAACTGGAAGTATGATGTATTGAATATAGTTGCCAATCAACCCAGTTTCACTCGGATTCTCCTAGTTTATTTTTTCCTGAAGTCTACCCTGTTCTATTGTGGATTATTTAAGCTTATTCCAGTTTCCACATTTAGAATCTGAGGAGTTGGCTAGTATTGCTAAATGTTATGAATTTTGTTTAAAGATTGAGCGAGATACCATATTTAGCAAGCGATACCACGTATTTGGTAAGGTAATTTATCATTATTTGGTAAAGGGTAGCATGAACTAGCTGATGCAGCCACTGGCACACAGAGTGCGTACTGCTGACTTCACACTTTTTATTTTTACCATCGTGTTTTTTCCCATCTAAATAGGGTAGCTATATTTCTAATAGACACAGTTGAAGTGTATTTTTGAATCTTTTTGGGTGTTGATCAAAATTTCAAGTTTGAGTTGAAAAAAGTTTACATGCATGTATTATGCTTTTAAAAATAATTATAATTTAATTCTTAATGGTGAAATTTGTTAGGATTTATGTGTAACTAAGTATTATGGTGCATCCTCGTTTATATGAACTACTCCATCTGAACTTTTCTATACTTCAAATGAATAATTTTAGAGGTGACATTGTTTGTGTATTTTAGATGGAGTGATCAAGTTAACATTCAAGGAAACAGACAATTGAATTTTGAATTAATTTCAGACAATTCAAGTTGTAATTCATTTCATTTTAAAATTACCTTTATTATTAAATTAATATTAAAATATTTTTTTATTATATCAAAATGAATTAACAAGAAGTTTTCAATGTGGTTATCTATGTTTGTCAAAGAAGGTTAACGTAAAGGTTCCAGACGTACTAAATTAGTTCCCAAGAAAGTTGCAGCCTTATCAAGGTGGTTTGCTAGAAAGTTACAGATTTGTCCAGGTGGTTTGCTGGAAAGTTACAGACTTGTCAAGGTGGTTACCAAACAGTTGCAGATTTGTCAAGGTAGTTTCCAGAAAGTTGCAGACTTTGTCAATGTGGTTGCAAAAACGGTACAGACTTGGTTTCCAGAAAGTTACAGACTTGTCAACTAGTTAACAATGAGTTTTCAGCCAGGTTTGCAAGGTTTGTAAACTAGCTTGTTAACTAGTGTCCGTTCCAGATGTCAACAACGGAGTTCCAAAATTTGTTAACCGCTCGGTAACTACACGCGAACGCAGGGTCAATCATCTTTAGGTAAGGTCAAACAGATCTGAGTAAATCTGTAAGGTGTTCATATTCTTGGTTGGAGTGAAGCATGTTGCAGTTGTGCAAGTGCCAGTGTTACATCCAGTCTAAGCTTTAGTGGGGAAGAGAAGGAGGGCCGGAGCACACTGGAAGGCTACGGATTACTCCTTGTGTAGTAAACTCTTCTCCAGTGATTCTTTTGACACAGAATCTTCCATTGGTGTTCAGCTTGGAAGAATAAGCTTACTGTTGGAGTTTTTTTGTCTTCTCCATCACCATTTCTTTGTCTACAGACAAAGTAGGCTTCTTGCAATACCAATATAATTGAGGCAAACTGGTTCAAGCCCCCTCATGATGGACAATATAATTTTCATTTATTTGCATTACTTGTTAGTCACACTGTACCCATTGTTGCACATCCTCCACAGTAATATCATTAAAGAGTGGTTTAAAATGAAATAACACTCACTATTGAGGGTTGAACACCTCTTGAGCAGTGTTGTTTTGGTTCAGAGATTCCAGACTTTCTTTGTTTTAGTTATTCATTCTTAAAAAATATCTTGAATGCTTAGTTTTAGTTTTTTTCCAAAATTCTCCCTGAAGATTTAGTTTTTAGTTTTTCTTCAATACCATGTAGAAGATTTAGTTTGTTATACTACTATCATTTGTCTTAGTTTTAGTTAATTTATGTTGCCTCTCAAATTCTGCAATTATGAGACTCCTTAAAGAAAGTTGTTCATGTAGTTTTCCCAAAGAACTTCAAAAATGGCATATTTCTGTGAAAACTTGGGTATTATTAATAAAGTATGTATTTGTTATGTAGTTTAGAGAATAATTACTTGATGGGAATTTATATTTTCATTTAATAATGACATAATTCAAGGTGAATTATTTACAATAAAATTGCTTATTTTTAGTTTTTGTCATCCACTCTACTGGTAGTTTTAGTTATTATTGAATTTACTGTCTTCTAAAATAATTAGTTTTAGTTTTTTCATGTTCTCTATAGCTTTGTTTTAGTTATTCTTACCAAAAGTAAAATACCCCAAAACTAAGGGGTTTGGGTTTTAGTTTTAGTTAACTAAAACAACACTACTCTTGAGCTCAGCAGCAGTGTAAAAATAGGAAGTTATTTCTATGTTTCCTACTCCATATGACAAAAATCTGAAGTTGCAGACACTTGGGTAGGATAATTAAGGCTCATAAGCATTTGGCTCTCGAGTACGTATCTAGGACTACATTTCATTTTTATTAAAATGGAATTTGTAAAGATGGCAGTGGTATTTCATGATCTAGTTTCAAAGGTCTGTGTGGAGACAGTATTACTTGGCAGTACACAAAATTGCACTTTTCAGCAACATATCACTCAAGACCATTACCTTGGGATTCTGTTAGATTAGTGGATACTTAGCTATATACATATTATTGTGTCAGGTCATAACCTGAGCCTGCATCAACAGTGACAACCAGATATTGAAAGGACAATTACATACGATATTTATTGATCCAGCCAAAGCAATTGTGTACGCTACTGCAAGTGTAATTTAATAAGTTTTATATTGCTCCTTGAAGATAAAAATAGAAGTAGAAAAAGGAATATAAAAAAAAAATTATTAGAACGTAGCTAATTTTAGGGTGTCTGCTATTGAGCTAAGTTCTAAGTTTATAAGTAATTTTATCAATCCCTTCCAAGTTGCTGGATAATAAAGAGATCCATCTTTTATCCAGTCTATTAGTACATCTCGACAACACTGCCTGACATCTCCTTGGCGTTGGCTACCAATACCTTGTAAGCGAGCTGGAGTTAGTCCCAGTAAAACACCGGCATCATCCCACTTAACACTCATCTCATCTCTCACTCTGAGAGTCTGTGGCTGGCCATCTTTGTCTGTCCACTCTAGCAATGTTAAATTTCTCAAAGAAAATGCAAGATCTGAAATTTATACCATGTAATGATGAGCACATAAACCACTAACTTCTAGCCAGTTACCTGGTGTAGGAACAGCTGCAGAATATCTTGGACACTGAGCCACCTCAAAGAGACTATTGTTGTCGCTGGATGCATGCTGGTGTAGAACTCTGTCCTCTGAAGTGACAACTCCCATTGATGTTTTCCCTATGATGATTTTATTAATAACTTCTAATTCATAGCTATGCAAAGGTTTACTTGATGTATGAGCAGAATTCATGAATGCACACACGTTGTTGTCATCATCACATCACACTAGCATATTATTAATCATCTCCAATCTCACAAGCATTCAATTTTCAATAATAAGAGCTCAGATAGATATAAATGTAATTTGAGAGCGAGCAAGACAGTGTTAGAATACATAATTGAAAATCAGGTATAAATGAATATATATTCTAGTAAAGTCATATATTCTCATATATATATATACCACCTAGATATCTTCACAGTATCATTTTAGGTAGCTACATGTCGCTTAAAATGACACACTATAGTGAAATAACTCACCGACTTTTCACGGTTGTTATTTCACGTGATTGTGCAAACTCATTACCCATATGCTTGTGTTTTGTTTTTTAAGTCACAAAAGATTTCACAGCAAGTGGCTAGTATGGTGTTGAAGACCCTTTACCAAACCATTTTTAAACTCTACTGCTTTTTTAGTAGCTGGGTGCTATTTGACAGGAGTTACAGGTCATAAATAGATACTACAGAAGCTACAGAAAGCTATTCAGTATTTAGCTAGCTATAGTCAATGGCATATACTTAAACTTTTAGAAAATAATGGACTGATGAATGCATGATGCCTTCCTGAACTGGTGTAGAACATTATTTGAGTAAAATCAAGCCATTTTTGCTATGTTCTAGAACCTTGTTGTTTTCATTTCTTCCATGCACATACTCGCCATTTGTACTAAAAACCCTACTAGTATGTAATAGTGTAATTAATAAAGAATGTAAGAACCCACATGTACAAATGCATTGTACATGTGCATACACATATATATTTATATAGAGTGAGTGTAATATTTACGTTCCCAATAGCCCGCATGAAAAGTGTATTTCTGCTAACATCAGTGCCAATATTTAATAAAAAAAAAATTATATTAGTATTCAGTATACTATAAAAGCACCAAATATTAATTAATATTCTCAAAAAGTGGAAACTAACCAGCTCTCTTGGAGTGAAGTGAAGTTATAGGTCGTTCTACTTTTGTAGTACTAACTGGCTGCTTTGCTGTAAGAATAAAATTGGTTTCATTAACATCACACATTGTAGTACATGCATTTACAACCCTACATTCCACAGATTTTCTCGAGTCCTCAAAATTGATTGGAAACAATTTTATTACTTGAAAGTTAAAAAAAATTTACCCTTGGATTATTTAAAAAGACATAATTTTTCCAATAAACACGATATACTATACAACCAGCCCCATAAGTGAACTATCCTAGGGTTTTACGGCAATTGTGACTATTTGATGCATCTTAAAATATTTTTTCAAGAACAAACCTATCAGCTAATTGGTATTAGCTATGGAGGCTACTTAGGACAAACTGCAGAATCATGGAAAGTCCTAATGCAACATTAGGCATCAGAAAAAGAATGCCAACAGTTTCAGTCCTAAATTTCATGTATTGTGCAACTTAACTAACTAATACTTAACCAGTTATGTAGCTAACACAGAAAAGATTCTCCAGTCTTAAATGTTCCAGATATTTTAGAGCATCATAAGTCCCACAGAAAAAGTGCTAAAAATCACAAGAAGTCAGTTATCTATATGAGAACCCGTGTCTCCCTCTCTCTCTCTCTCCCAACACATAACCCTTTTCCCTCATCCAGCTAAGACAGTTAATTTGAGGAATTGTACTATTCTTGTCAGTCTTAATTAAACAACCCTATTAAAATATTAACCTACATTTTACAATTTCCTTGTCATGGATTTTCATCTCCGCAGGGACTGGAGAAGACATACCTAATACATATCAATCAATGTAAATGTTACTACAACATTGTTTAATCACCTGCAAATTTTTCACTGTATACAGAGTCTGCCAGCTTGTTCTGTCCTGCCAGCCTCAGTGCATCTGCTAAAGTTTTCCAACTGGCCTTTTTGTCATTTCTTATCCAGTCTCCAATAAGACGAATTATAGCTCCACTTGTATCACTGGTATCTCTCTTTATAACCTCTAAATGATCTGTACTGAAACCAAGTTGAATCGCCAGGACTTCCCATTTCGCTACATGTTTGATAGTATTGAATACATTCTTCTCAGAAAACTCCATAGTGCTATGTAATTGAAAAAACAACAACAACAACAATAGAAACACTAAAAATGCAACTCAATTTTTATTTGTAGTGCTATAAATAATTGAACCCACTGCTCATGGCAATCTGATTTCTATGTTTAGTGTCAAAGTCAGCAGCAAATGGATTATCTGCTTTACATCAACACTGGAGTATTGTTTGGCAATATGTTGTCTTTTTGAGGAACCATACTAACACTAGAAAAAGACAGATCGTAATGCAGTCTGTGAGAGGGTGGGGTCTGATAAAAAATGCAGAGTAATTCAGTATTAACGATTCCCTGTATTTGTCAATAGTAATTGCAGGCACTCAAATAATAGAAAAACATCTTTACATAGTCCAAGCAACAGAGTAATCACTCCATTTCAGCACAACCACTCTACATTCATGTTGAAGAGAGGTTGTAGGTGCATAAGAAAAGTGGTAAAAGTGGTAATTCCATTTTTACAAAGTAGCTACCTACTCAATTGTTCACTCTTTGGCTCCATGGCCATAATTAAGTGATACATATTATGTTACTGTGATGTGCATCACAAATGTTAATAATATTAGCTACAGATTCATATCAGGTATATAAATATTCTTCTCAAGTGTTACTGATAGCTACTGTTACATGAGAATATACTGTTATTATGCATACTCTGTACAGAGATGGATTGCTTAGATACATTTTCTTATAGGCACAATATATTGAGTATATCCTACGAACTTGATTTATAACTTGCCTAAGAAAATTTATTAATCTGACTCTAATGTTTAACTTGTAGACAAATTTATACAATGATTCATTCATTCTCAGCTGAATTAATAAATAATTGAAACAATCCGTTTAATGAAAGTCGTCATATTTAACTTAACATGTAAAATGTCGGATTAGGTTCAATAAATGTTTTATCGGTATTCTCTCTTTTAATTCTAATTACTAATAAATTATGCATAAGTCGTTCTTTAATCGAATGAAAAATCTGACTTAATAAATCACCAAAATCTCATCTAATGAAACACTTAGTATATGTTAAGTAATTTTTGTGGATTGCTTGACAACATGTGTATATTTTCATATCACAAAAGCAACAATCATTTTTAGGTGCCTTTCCTTATGGTTAATTTTTTTTCATTAAAAAATGCTAGAAAACGTAACACACAAAGCCATATACTTTATCAGACAGAGAGCATTACAAAATCCATGTATTGTTTTTTTTAACCCTTATGGCAGTCAGACAACCTATGGTAAAAAAAAAATCATTGAAATATTCAAGCTATCAACTTCATTCGACATTAAATACAGCTTAAAGCATTGCTTTATTACACAAATACCCTACTTTTTTAGTTTAATGTGGGACTCCTAAAGAGCTTCTCGAGTGGCTACGGAAATTAAAGCCATGTATTGCTTCAACTGGTATTAGCACTGTCGCCAGGTGTATAGAGAGGTAGGTAAAAGCGCTACGGAGAGTACACCCATGTTTGGCTCCTAAGGACTTACTTAAAACAATAAAAATAAACAATCACCAAAAATGGGTGTATCAAAAAATGCGCAAGCGCTAAATGCTTGCACGTGACGACGACGCGGCGGGCTATGAATTGTTGTAATAAGACTTTGTGAATAACGTTTTGTAAAATCATGTACAAGGGAAAGCTAATATATAATGAATTAATTTCTTTCTTCCTGAAAAAATTCACTAGTGAATGGATTATGAAATAACATTGAGAAAAATGGATTCAATTTGTTCTACAAGCCAATTCTTTAGTGCAAGTCCTGAGGGACTCATAAAGCGGCAACGGTAATTAAAGAATGTAGGTAATTAAAGCCATGTATTGCTTCAACTGGCATTACGCAATGTCGCCCAGCATATGGTAGGTAAAAGCGCCCAGCGCGTATGTATAGGTAGTAAAAGCGCTACGCGAAAGTACACCCACGTTTGGCTCGGAAGGACTTACCGATATTCCCAGAGATTATGGGAGGTTACTACATCCTCCAGCAGAATTCCAAAGGTCACATAACCAGGGCAAGCACCGAACTTGAACTAAAAAATAAACAAATTAAAAACAACAACAAACCAAAAATGGGCGTATCAAAAAGAATGCGCAAGCGCTAAATGTTTGCACGTGACAACGCTGCGAGCTATGAATTAAACGAAGACTGAATAATGACTGTATTGTAGAAACACGCACAAGAAGGGGAATTTAGTCCAGGGGCATAAACTAGAAATTGAGAAGAGAGGAGGCAAATTATTTTTACCATACCCAGAATTATAGTCCACTCATTTAAATAAATTATAAGTTTGTAAATAAATAAAAAAATAAAATAAAAAAAAGCTAAATGAAACCTGATGAAATTAATAGCTGGCTGTTTCTCCACCGATTCGGTAATAATTGTCAACATAATTTCACAACAATCTCAATATAGAGTGTGATGAATGAAATCACCCTTAATTTCTATATCATTTTTTTAGCGAGGTCAACATGAACATGATAATTATTTATGTCATGAAAAATTAATTTCAATAGGGACTAAGGGGGCCCCAATTATTTAATATAAAGTGAGGGCCTGAGGGCCCTGATTTAATGGGCGGCCCAAAATGGACAAGAGTGGGGCAACATGGTATGGGTCGACAACATGGTATGGGTCGTCAACATGGAATGGGTCGTCAACATGGTATGGGTCGTCAACCCGTTTTTCCTGCCACCATGCAAAAAGTGTAATATAGTATACACTAGTGTATAACAATGATAATCTTCTAGTATACAACTGGAATACTCCTGGTATTCTGTATGTGTAAAAATGACCGTAATACGCCATTAGGTACTTATAACAGTAGTATTCTCCAGAAATACACTAGTGTGTACACATGTGTATAACTGATGTATTACATTGTTATTTTGTGTGTATACTTGAATAATAACTACGCAATACACTGGTATTACTCTGCTATACCACTGTATATTACGTGGTTATTACTTTGCTATAACACTGTGTATTACATGGTTATTATTATACTAATCATTAAATGAAAGACTCTAATAATTTCATTAAATGAATAAGTTAGTTGCCTGTACTGCCTAAAATTGCTGCCGAATTTCCCCGTTGTACCACTACTGACAGTCGCTGAAGGAGGAACTGTGTAGAGCGGGGGTCTCCCGTGGCCAGGTGGATGCGTCTGCCTAACTTCTCTAGAAAAGATAGGGTAGAGGGCCCTATGGCGCCTGAGGTCTCTATGGCGACTGGCTGGTTATTACTTTTCTATAACACTGTGTATTACATGGTTATTACTTTGCTATAACCCTGTGTATATTATATTACATGGTTATTACTTTGTTATACCAACGTGTATTACACAGCTATTACTTTGCTATACCACTGCTTATTTCGCTGGTATTACTTTGTTATACCACTGTATATTACGCTGGTATTATTTAGCTACAATACTGTAAAAATAATTGTAGTAACAAAAAAATTTGTGAATTACACATAAAAAATTAATAGATTTGTTCAGTTTGAAAATTAGTTCTTTGCTTCTTTAGGTAGGTCCACTTTCAATGGAATTTCAAGGGATCAAAGGACATTTTGTATTTATCCGACATCATTGTAGGTGTGACGTCAGTCCACTTTCTTCGGCAGTATACCTTCACCTCTCAAATTTCTGTAACAAAAATATTATTTGTGGTGCATTATATAGAGCTAGAGTGCAACTACCTCAGTAGCTACATTGACAAAACACACACCCACACACACATAAAATAAACAAGTTTAATAGCAAGTACCTTGTGCCTTGTTTTGACATGCTCTTCATCTTGCACAGATGAATGTATTTCCCTCTCTCCTGTCTCGTGTCCTACGTGCCTATATCATATATACATATAATATCAGTCAATGTAGTTTTAATACTCAAAGAAAGGAATTTTACAGACATCAATGGCCATTTTGTTGAAGAAATTGTTATTGATAATGTTTTATCAGTGACCCTTACCTATAAAAAAAATCCACTATTGACCCTTACCTTAAACCCCTCTCTCTTACCTATGCACACAACTTTCTTAGCAACCTTTACCCATGAACAATATTTATTGTGACCATTACCTATAAAGATATCTACTCAATATACCTATTATTAAAAACATCTTTTTAATCGAGTTTCACTTGAACCATCAATAAGAATGCCGCTATCTCATGTATATATGTAACCATTATAACAAACTCCTTGTATAGCTCAATGACCCTGTACCTATCAACTCTGTGGCTGGGGGACGAATCTCAGGACGGCCCTATCTCTATATGAAACACTGTCGATCTGTACCCAAAATGCCTCTCCTACTCATGAACATGCCCCCTGATAAATACATCTTTGTGATCAAGCACTTCTCAATTATTGACTCTTTATACACATAAATAAATCTCTCATATCTTATTCTAAGAAAAACCATCTCTTAGTATTCTTCACCAGTAAGTGCCATATCTTAGTGATCTTTACCTACATATATGATGTGAACCGATCTTTTTTTAGCAACCTGACTTAAACAGTTTTCCTTATAAATAAACATAGCTACTACACTTAGAGATCCTTACCAATGAACACATCTCTTTAAGTGACCCATACCATGTGAACTCACCTTACCTATCTTTAGGTGACCTAACCTATGAACACATTTAATGACCCTTGTAGTGTATCGAACGTATTAACTATTCATTATTTCATTTCCTATTCTTGTGACGTCATTATCATTTACCCGCATGCGCGGGCCCCCTCTTGTTTTTGTGTGTCATTGTCTTATGTGCTGTGCATTATATGGAGTGTGATATGAATTACAATACTCTCTTTAAATCTCTTTGCTAACTTGTCGAACCCCGCGTCCCACGATATTACAACTGGCGACGAGCAGACGGGATACAAATGGCTGCACCACGAGTGCTGGGAAACATTCAGGAGTTCGACCCGCAAGTGGAAACTATTACCACGTATCTGGAGAGGCTGGAGCTCTACTTCGACGCAAACACTGTAGCGGCGGAGAAAAAGGTATCTGCGTTGCTGTATGGCATAGGACCTAAAGTGTACGGGGTGCTACGAAGTCTTCTGGCACCAACCCGTCCACAGGACCAGACGTTTGATGACTTGGTCACAAGGTTAAAGGCTCATTATGACCCCAAACCTCTAGTAATTGCGGAGAGATTTCGTTTTTACAAGCGCAACCAGTCCAGCACTGAAACCATTGCTGAATTCTTAGCAGACCTACGTCAACTTACCATTCGCTGTGAGTTTGACACTTTTCTGGATCAGGCTCTTCGAGATAGACTAGTCTGTGGAGTGAGAAATGAACTCATTCAGAAGAGACTCTTGGCTGAAGTTGGTCTCACCTTGGCCCGAGCTATGGAAATTGCCCAGGGCATGGAAACTGCTGAGAAAAATGCAAAGGAATTTCATGCGCCTAGTAACTCTAGTGCTACACTGGAAGTTCTTCATCTTCCTGGCAAGGCTAAGAGGAAGTGCTATCGCTGTGGTCGTGATCACCACGAGAAAGATTGTACGTTTCGTGAGGCAACATGCCACAAGTGTGGTAAACATGGGCATATTGCACCAGTGTGCAAATCTGGTCGCTCTGGCTATACCAAACGTGCCCCGCCTTCCACTTCACATGGATCAAGCCATAGGAAGAAGAAGTCTTCACCACGACAACCTACTGGTACTAGGTGGGTGGAAGTGGATTCCTCAGACACTCCCGAGGAATTTTCTTTGTTTGCACTGTCGGATGCTTCAACAACTAAGCCTATCACTCTGGAAGTAGGACTTTGTGGGAAGCAAGTCAACATGGAGCTTGACACAGGTGCAACCGTATCAATTATGGGAGAGCAAAATTTTGATACGCTATTTCCAGGACAGGAGATTCATCCGTCTACTGTGGCTCTTAAGACTTATACGGGTGAGCCGATGGAGGTTCTGGGTGAAGCAACGGTGTCTGTTACATACCAGCAACAACCCTCACTGGAGCTACCTCTGGTCATTGTCAGAGGAAGTGGACCTTCCTTATTAGGGAGAAATTGGCTCCATCACATCAAGTTGGACTGGGGATCTATAAAGGCTGTGTTGCCACCCCAGAGGTCTCTCAACGGGCTGCTGGAGAAATATCAGGAAATTTTCAAGGATGAACTGGGAACCATCAACCCATACAAAGTGGATTTGGCTGTGATGCCTGAGGCCAGGCCGAAGTTCCATCGTCCCAGATCCGTACCATATGCCTTGAAAGCAAGTGTTGAAGAGGAGTTAAATCGATTGGAGAATAGTGGTGTCCTTGAGAGAGTGGTTCATTCCAATTGGGTTGTGCCTAAAAAGGATGGACGTGTGAGAATCTGTGGGGACTATAAAGTTACCATCAACCCTTCATTAGATGTAGATCAATATCCATTACCCAGACCTGAGGATCTATTCGCTACGTTAGCAGGTGGTAAGCAGTTTACTACCCTCGATCTCTCTCATGCTTATAATCAGTTAGTTCTCGAGGATTCAGTTAGAAATTATTTGACCATTAATACTCATCGAGGACTATACCAGTATACCAGATTGCCGTTTGGAGTAGCATCTGCGCCGGCAATTTTTCAGAAAGTTATGGACACAGTGTTACGGGGAGTGCCGAGAGTGATATGTTACATAGATGACATTTTGATTACGGGAACTACAGAGTCGGAGCATTTTCACAACTTGGAACAAGTTTTGCAGCGTCTGCAGGAGCATGGCATTCGAGCAAATAAAGCCAAGTGTTCTTTCATGCGTGACCAGGTTCAGTACCTAGGGCACCGAATTGATGCTGAGGGTATACACCCTACTGAGGGCAAGTTGCAAGCAATACAACAAGCCCCGGCTCCGAAGAATGTGCAGGAATTGAGGTCGTTTTTGGGATTGTTAAATTATTATGGTCGTTTCATACCAAATCTGTCGTCACTCTTACATCCTCTGAATAATTTGTTGTGTCAGGACACACCATGGTCATGGTCATCTGAGTGCGACCAAGCATTCAAAAAGGCAAAGGAGAAGCTGATGTCTCCAAGTGTGTTAGTCCATTATGACCCCTCCTTACCTATTCGTTTGGCAGGAGATGCATCAGCCTATGGAGTAGGAGCTGTGATTTCCCATGTGATGTCTGATGGAAGTGAAAGGCCCATTGCTTTTGCATCCAGGACTTTACTACCAAGTGAGCGTAACTACGCCCAAATAGAAAAGGAGGCTTTATCGCTTATCTTTGGCATAAACAAGTTCCATACGTACCTATATGGTCGCCATTTCACTTTAGTGACGGATCATAAA
>WLWD01001928.1_pt1 | contig 27236 bp, 13 predicted proteins | sample 6712731 | NCBI WGS metagenome assembly WLWD01 (sample SAMN12718690, study PRJNA576275) | sponge metagenome | isolation source: marine sponge | host: Mycale hentscheli | place: New Zealand: South Island, Marlborough, Capsize Point | collected 2014-11-01
AACTCTTGTGGTACATTAGTACAAATTGCCTAGGAAAAAATATAACAAATATTATCTCTTGTAATAGGATGACTCAGAAATGGATTACTTTGATATTGAGAATACATTCACACCAGCTGATCAGTGCACATCAGCAGAAGTTCATGTGACAACACCTACTCTTTCTAAAGTAATGACAGAACGTCAACATTGGTATCAGTAACTGAACATAATCACTGTGTATAATTAATTTATAGGGTTCTAGGCAGCCACGCAGACTGCACGATCCTACTGAGGTATTGATTAACTATTAGTTAGTTTAAAAGGTTCCATACAACATTGTTTATTTTCCAGTCTAGTAACTCTGGTGCCAGCATCATCTCTCCACAGGTATATACGTAGGTCATTGGTGTGGTAATTATAACTGATAGAGTGACATTCACATATACTAGGGAAACACGCCCAGAGGCCGCTCATATGGAACTCGAACCAATAGTGCTTCTATTAATGCTGCATGTACTTATGACTAATGATATCAATATCAATTAAATGACATATACCTATTATACTTACTTATATAGAGAAGTGATCCGGGTCCTAGTGAATCCCCATCATCCCGGTCCATTCTACAACACACAGTAAGAATTATGATATTTTTTCAATGTCTAAACTAAGTTGTCAGTACATACTCCAAACACTACATACAATGATTGTGCCGTAGATAATATATGACAAAAATAAGCTTTAGCTTGCTAGTACAAATTATTCAAATGCAAGCAAGTTTATACCAGACAGATAGTTTTTTCTTCCTTTTTTAAAACTTCTCCGCATTATAGGTCGTATGTGTGTTACATGTAAATAATTAACCAACTCAAACTTAAGAAACAGTACTATGTTGAATTTGGTAATACATGTATGTATGTAGTGTAAATCATTGCATAGGGACGAACCCTGTAGAAACACCTCATTATCTTCCCCTGCTTACATAAACTCTCAGATTAAAAACATCACATGTTTTATAGCTCTCCACAGCTAGACTGATATGTCCAATATGCCCAGTGGATGATACTGCCAGACTCAACATGAAGTTGAGGCATTACATGGAACACATCAGGGAACACCATGCTATATCAACAACGCTTTCCATTACCTGTGGTATGAATGGATGTCTCCGACACTTCAAAAACTTCCTTAGTTTTAGAACACACGTGTATCAATGGCACGGAGGCGACAGTGATATTTCCAACAACCCCACCATCTACATGGTCCCTGCTCATCAAACTCCTCTAGAACAGCAGCGCATTCCATACCACACTGAAGAGGAAGTATACCAGAATGAAATTTCCTCCTTCAGTGATAATGGTAAAAACCTATACACATTATACATTGTAAGTTACCTTTCACAATGTTGATGTGTATTTCAGATCATACTGTTGATGAATCCCAATCAGATCATCTCTCTAGAACAGCTGCAACATTTGTTCTACAAACAAAAGAACACCATAAGCTCACACAAAATGCAATGCAGGGAATAATCCAAGGAGTAACATGTTTAATGCAGGTACTATAAGCGGGGACTGTACTGTAGAGTAAAGACAAAATTTGCTCACTGCTACAAATGTTATTTTAGGAACATTTGAAGCACTTGCATATTAAAGTGAGTGAGGAGTTATCACAAGCTGGAGTCTCACCGGGCAAGATGGATGCATTGGATCAACTCTTCAATGATGACAGTCCTTACGCCAATCCATTATTCAGTGAAGTCTTCACAAAGCACAAGCAGCTTGAATATCTACGCAAGCATTTCAAATTCATAGTCAGTTTTGTAACACTTGAAATCTAGATGGGTGAAATTAAAAAAATAAAATCTACCTAGGATCCTGAGAAGATTGTGCTTGGTGAACATCCTGTGTGGAAAGGCTGTGGAAGACTTCGAAGATGCATCATCAAAAAAGATGAACTCATACACGTACCCATAGACAAGACTTTACAAAGCCTCTTACAATCATCCACTCTAAGGATGGAGGTAAAATAATAGCCCTAATACACAAAGGAGAGATTATATGTTACTGAACAATGTAGTGGTGTTACATGGTTCATGTATGTACATACTAGTTACATATACTTTCAGGTTAATAAGGCAGCTGCTTCTACAACCACAGGGTGGCTAGGGGATTACACAGATGGGTCTCACTATAGAAGACATCCCTTATTTTCCACTGCATCACCATCCTTACAGATATTTCTGTACTACGATGACCTAGAAGTGTGCAATCCCCTGGGCTCAAAAGCAAAAGTTCACAAATTAAGTATGTCAAAGCTACCAGTAAACACAATCAAGAGTACACACCAGAGTCATTTATAAATAAATATCATAACGTTGTAATTATTAATTGCTGCTGAAATATAATAGTCACACAGCTGTCACATTATGTTTAATTTATCAATAACCTCTAATTTCTGTATACTATACAACATCATCTATTTACATCTCACTCCAGGTATCTTCTACTTCACACTGGGAAATGTACCACCAACACAGAGATCACGGTTGTCATCTATCCATCTGGTAGCTCTGCTGAAAGAGAAACATTTAAAAAAATATGGAATGGATCTCGTTCTACAACCAATTGTTCGTGATCTTAAAAAATTAGTAAGTGTAACATTGACATGACATATACAAAAATATAAACCAAGTGATGTTTTAGGAAATTGGACAAGCGTTTGATATAAAAGGAGAAAAAAAGAAGTACTTTGGAGCATTATGTGCCATATCAGCGGACAATCTGGCTAGTCTGGCACTTGGAGGATTCAAAGAAAGCTGTACAGCTTACAGAATGTGCAGACAGTGCATGGCAACAAAGGATTCAGCCAAAACTAAGGTAAGCAAAGAGGAATTTTTAATGAGGAGGTGCTTTTTAATTTTACCGACATATCAAGTTTAATTAGACCATATCATTACGGACTATTAAATAGTAATTACCATATTGATCAGAGTGTACAGAAAAGATGACAGAATGAACAACAAAAACTTGATCAGAGAGGAGATATGTTGTAGAAAAAATATAAATTTGAATGAATGAAAACTTACTCTTCTGTACAGAAATAATGAGGTGTGAATTGGCCTAATCAGTACTGACGTTCCAAAATGTGTACCTTTTGATTGCCTGATTTCTCTTTCTCAAATGATTATCAAAGCTTTAAACTTTGCACACACATCCAGTAATTGCAAGTTGTACTCACACTAAGGGGTCTAATTCTTGCCGGCTGATTTATTAAAAAAAGTATTAAAAAATAGCAGGGTTTTTTTTACCAATTTTTTTTAGGAAAAATGAGAATTAACTTTTGTAATACAATTACTAAAAATAAAGTGAATGAATGTTACCTGACATCTAAAATATATAGGTACTGTTTGGGACTTTGAAATTTGAGATAATTCACTTTGTATTATACATAATTTATTAGCTGATTGCATTTTTTCCATATTTGATCATAACTTTGCTAAAAATGTGTCTTTTTTCTTATTTTATATCTTAAAATGAACAGTAGTGAAATAACTCCAAGTTGAATTATGAAAATTATGTAGGCAGCTACAGTATTGATTTAGGTGCCTGAGTAATATAGGTGCCCTTATCTAAGGTGTCCAGATAAGAGAGGTTCTACTGTATTAAAAACAGAGCCCACTCATCCAAAGAAATCATTGCCCCCTGACAATTATTTTGCTGACTTCATTCCAAGTTACCTAGTCCAATTATCACACAAGTCTTGCATCCTCCCACAACTTCTCAGTTAAAAAAAAATCTGTTAATGCTCAATTAGTTGGTCCTTGTGTGTGTGTGCGTGCATGCGTGTGTGTGTGTGTGTGTGTGTGTGTGCTATATCCAAATATTTAAAACTGCAACCAATGCTACTTCAATACATAGTTCAAAGAAGAAGATTTCATCCTAAGGGACCCCACTACCCACAGGCAATATTGTGTACAAGCAGAGAGTTCTTCTGAGGCATCAAAACAGTATGGGATCAACAGAAACTCACACCTTAATGAATTAAGGTACACTACATAATGTGGTTTTCCACAACATATAAACGTACTGTTTTCATGAAAGGTATTTCCATGTCTGCGATGGTGGATTGATCCCTGACATCATGCATGACATACTGGAAGGAGCTCTACAATATGAAATAAAGTTGATGATAAAAATAATGGTGGAAGTGAAACAGTATTTTACTCTTGGTAAGCACAAACTAATTCCGGTTTCTTTCATAATACTTGCTGTTTCCCATAGATTTGTTAAACACAAGGCTAACCAACACTGAGCTGGGTTACATGGAGGCTAGTGACAAGTGCTCCCTCATAGATGCTACAACTTTATTTAGCAATGGCCACATTCTCAGACAATCAGGTATTTAAAGTAATAGCTCGACACATAGTACTACTGTATTTAGAAATATAGCAGAGTAATAGCTGGAGTGCCTGTACATGGTTTATGAGTGCCATAAAGCTGAAATAGTACGGCTGGCGCAGTGATGTGATTGTGCAATAGGGGCATTTAATGTATTAAGTGATATCACTGCATTACACCTGAGAGTGTCTCGCTCGCTTTGCTCGCTCACCAATAGCCCTTATCACACAATTAGCATAAGGGTTATAGTAGTCATCCTAGTGTCAAAAGCGGATCTCGAAGACAATAGCCATCTAAGTGGACCTTACACTTACAGTTGTCACCCTGCATATTTGAGTAAAATATCAAGCAGTTAAACTGTGCAATCACAAAATCATGGGCTACACATTGACAAACTCACCCATTACATTATCCTATGGGCGAATTCCACAGTGTACTACAGTAGAGTGTCGGTAATCTGGATGCCAGTCAGTTATCTCCGGACACCCTAAATGCAATAGCAAATGGTTACACCCTTCCATAGTGCTCATATAGAGATATCCAGAATATTCACCTATCTGGATACCCTCTGGTGCAATAATGTCCAGATAACTAACGTTCTACTCTATTGTCAATATTATTATTATTATTCCTTTTTTTAATTTATTTTGCGTACCTAAGTACACAGCTGCCCAAATGTGGCTACTAGGAAGAATCCTACCTATTGTCATCGGGGATCTAGTTCCAGAAGGAGATCCTTACTGGGAGAACTATCTCATAATGATGCGGATAGTAGACATTTTGTTTAGTCCAAGAACAACAGAGGATCTAATTGGATATTTATCACAAAAAATCTACCTGCACCATTCTCAGTTCAAGGACTTATATCCGAATGACAGCATCATACCAAAGATGCACTTCATGGTACACATGCCACGACTCACACTGCAGTAAGTACAACTGCTATTATAGGAATTCATATTACTTTAGTGACAAAAACCCCTTATCAGAAAAGTGTAGTCCCTATCCATATTTCATTTTACCAATGCTGTCTATGACTTTTATATGATACCCATTGAAAAATTTTACTTTCGAACGTAGAGTCACTCGAATGATGACATGGACATGGTTATTTTTGCAAATCTGACTGCGATTTGAAAGTCTTCGACTTATTGGTGTATTATATATATCGTTATCCTCACTGTTTTGTAAAACATCCAAAAAAATAATTAACGTTTCCTATGAAATGACCCTAAAAAACATTGCTATATTAAAAAAAATTTGCGATTAATTTCATCACTGCACATTTAGCTATCTTGTCTCATATAGTGCTAGCTTAATGAAATTATTCTAGGTTTGTTATTGCATCCTTTGGTACACTCAAACAATTATTGAAGATAAATTGTAAGTCAATTCTGTTAGAGTATTTAAACAAAGTCAGTCTAGTTTGGGAGGGACATCCTGCATAAATGTGTTTTAAGCACGACTGACATGTAACAGTAGAGGTGTGTGGCCGTTACTTTCACTGACTAAACTTGCACACTAATTGTGTCTTATTTTAGATTTGGTTCACTTGTTTATCACTGGACCATGAGGTATGAAGCTAAGCATTCATACTTCAAAAGCTTGACACACACGCTGGGAAATTATGTCAACATACCGTACTCCTTGGCCATGCGCTACCAGCAGTATGTGTGCTACACGCAGAGCATCACGCAAGACTGCCAGAAAGACCATATCACTACTGGTCCAGGTGGGAGAACATATTCCTATATGATCACCTGCAAATGTATATTACAAAATGAACCAACTATGTATATGTATATAGCTTTCCCTGTAGCAACCACTGAACTGCCAGATACCATATCAGCCTTCAATGTCTTTGAGTAAGCAATACGTATTGTGAAATTCTTATAACCATAACTATTACCATTATAGGACGAAGTGGGCTAAAGTTCATGGGACCACATACAAAAGGAATGCTAATGTTATTTTAAACAAAGATGAGGATATTATTGAAGCACTTCAAATTCATAAAATACTAGTAGTTAACGGAACTGAAATATATTTTTATGGAAATGCACACAAATTGGACCAATATCACAGACACTACCGGACGCACACCCTGACAGATTTGAACAAACACATCCATGTATGTTATGACAAATTATATCACCACATTGTTATGCACCCACGAACTACCAGAGTACTTCCACAGGACACCATCATTTTATTACCTCATTACATTTCATAAATTTCATTTGTTGCCACTTACTCAATATTTCCTGTTTTTATATATTCCAAACAATCACTTCAAAACTTCTTAACTGTTGCTTGGGTTCTACAGCACTAAGAGCAGTCTAAACAAATAAGGTTCACTAGAATAAGTGCCTACTAATGGGAAATGCTCTGATCTAAAATAGTTTTACTGGGCAGCAGTGCGTTGAGCTCAGAGCTCAGTTGAGCTCGCGTGCTTGAACGTTATGACTGAAAAGTGCTAGTCTTTTAACAAAGTAAATGACCTGGTAGATCTACATACACATTGCTTCGCTAACCATAAAATTTTCTACCACGCACATCAACTCCAGCTCTTTCATTTTCAATCAAGGGAGTCTCTCCCGCGCGCCTCTTTTTCTCCAACAAATTACCACACCCCCTAATAGTTTTGCTAATTGGTGGGTGACAGCTGAGTAGAAACCCTTTACCAATATGTTGAGTATAAGAAACCCTTTACCCATTATGAGGGTTAGAGTTAGAGTTAAACCCTTTACCATAATTTCTAATAAAAGTCTATAAGAAGCTTGTTGGCTGGTTTTGTCTCGGGGAAAGGGGACAAGAAAGCTTCATGGTCCACTGATGATGTTTTGTAAGTTAATTGTGGTTCATACACGTGTTGTCGTGTTGTTTTGTGTGGGAGGGTGTTATTCCAAACCTTGGCAGAACTCGCAACCAAAATCCATAGAAGTGATCGAGTCCTGGTTGCAAAATGCTGAAGATTGTGTCCATATGCATGAGATTATAGTAACAAAACAAGTAGCTATGTAGTTAAACTAAGATAGCAAGCCCCTACAGGTACCTGTCTGTATCTCTTAATAAATTTTAGGGGGCGTGACTTTTTCTAGAAAAGCCAGACCCTTTGCTCGTTTTCCATACTGCAAACCTTAGCTATTGTCCACAGTATTGTTGATAAATTGTGTAGCTATAGTAACAGTGATTTGTGTGAAATATATATAGGTTTGCTTGAGAGCTTGATATGCCAGCCAAGTGTGGAAACTCGTGCGTGATGAGTGAGAGTTGAGAGGTCTGCCTAAGTGAGAGTCAGATTAAATAAATAGGCTTAGCTTAAAAATTATTACTAAATGGTAGTAGCTATGTATTGCGTAGTATGTTCAACTTGATCACGAACAAAAGGTCTTCCTAAATCTACGTAAATGAAACCTTAGTGGTATACACATTTGCACTTCATAGTTAGAACTACTGCTTTGATGGACATAGCTATAAAAACATCATATGCACCTTATGCTTTTAAGTAGATAAGTAATGGTTGTTGATAGAGCTGGGCGATCACAGGCGATACGATATTATCTTGAATTATCACAATATAGCGATATTTTTTAACATGTCAATTGAAACTGTTTGCTTTTGATATGATCCTCGGCTAGCTATTGATGTAAGAACTTTGTTATCTATCTATTATAACCAAAATGGCTTCTCCTATAAAACGATATCGTGAACCAATCATATCATCTGGACATTCTCAAAATATCGTATCCCGATATTAGGTTAATGTCGCGGTGCAACGATAATACCGTCCAGCTCTAGTTGTTGATAGATGGAAAACAACGGTTTGTGTGAGTCAATGTACTTTGTGTGTGAGTGTGTTGTTGTTTATATTCATATAGATTTGGTGGTCATGATAAAAGGATTTCATAGTGGCAGCAAAACATGAGACAGAATAATGTGAGTTAGTATGAATATAACACGGGTAATTATGGTAGTCAGGATAGCGTAAGTAAGGTAATTGAAATCGAATGAGGTGAAGCTGAGAGCTTTTTTAAACTTTTAAGCAAAACCCCTCACTTTGCAAACTGTTCTATCTCAACTCCAGCCATACTATTTCATTTTCCGCGGCCTATTTCAATTGAACGGCAATTTTTCCCATACATTGGGCAATGTATCACCTTGCTCCCAGTGTGTCCATTGTTTCAACTGAAATTAGCCAAAAATAGTGACTGAATAACACGTCATGATACTTCTCACTCGTTCAGTCTTCAGCAGCAGTTGCATTTCTCCCCGGCCCAACTATTTCCCCTAAAATCTAAACAAAGCACACTCAAATAATAATCAATTCTAATCATACTAACTTGTATTTCTTTAACTTCAAGTTACCCATTACATTTTTGTGTGTATGTGTATGTATGTGTGCATGTTTGTATAGGTAAAATACACTTCTTCATGATCATTGAACATGGGCAATATCTTACTGGTACTTTTGAATGGTAAGTGGTAGTGTTATGGCAATGTGTGATGGCCGAGCTATATGTCAGGTTTATGAACTGCAAGGGTCACAAAATGCAAATGTGTATACTTGCTGCACACACACACACCACACCGCACACATAAACCCACACACCCACCCACATACACACACACACACACACACACACACACACACACACACAATGAGCCCAAGTATAATTTGCTCTTAAAACGGTTTGCCAGCTAAGTTACTTTCAATAAAGTTCAAATGTTGACCATTGCCAGATTTGAAGGGTGATTTAAATCTGGTAAAGGGAAACTTAGCATATGATAGTAAGTGACTGAGATTGACAAAGTTTCACCTGGATGAATTAAGACACGTGGTGTTTGTATACATAATATTGTAATCTCAATATTATATTGTGTTGTCCATGCTGAAGATACTAAGAATAAATTGAACTATAAGCAGCTGTTTTGTGTGGTATTTCATTTAGGTAGGTATGGACTGAAGTTAGTTAAGAAATAAAGGTGGGGTGGACTTGGGGATATTGGTCATAAGCTACTTCACTGAAAGGAAAATCTGATCTTACTGTACTTGTAAATTCAACATTGTTTTGCATGTTATGTAGAGAATGCACACCATCATGGATGAGTGAAGATCAGCTCTCCTGTTCTCTTCAGTTATGGAACCTTCAATTGATGATTATTTTTATAAACATTATTAGCAAATTCATATAATAACCAGTGAAATAAATATAGTCGTTAGGTAAATGATCATCACGGTTAACAATTATAACAGGAAATTCCCTGAGGTACCAGTTCAATATTGATGATCCTTGCCGATGTAATAATGTATGTTGGGCAAAGGGTCGTCAAATATGCAGGACTAAAGCTGAAGCATTAGAATAGGCTAAATGGCATTGTATTATTTACAATTTGTAAAGTGTATGTCATTCCAGTTTTAGACTGTAGCCTTTGTTGCAATGGTGTGGGCTTCACATATATTATAAAGACTAGTGCTGTGTATTGACAAACAAAAGCTTGTGAAGTAGTTTGTAAGAGCAAATTTCAGTTAACAAGAAAATGAACAAAGTTCAGCTAAAATATATGATGAGATTCTTCCATAGACTTCTATTAGAAGTTATGCTCAATAGGGTGTACTAGTACACCATAAGGTGTTATGATACACCATAGGGTGTACCGTTACGCCCCTTTCCGCAAGGGTGTTTCAGTACACCCTGGTAAGGGTGTATCGTTACACCCCATTTTTTACTGTGTAGAAACTCTAGATTCTTGTTCTGGATAAGCTTTGCTGGTTATTTTTCTGCTCTCCCTTGCACATAAGACTTTATTGTTACCTGAACATCTAACTTTCAAGATAAACTAGAGCATAGCTATCAATTACAAACTTTCTGTTTCTTGAAGGAAGTACCATGTTAAACTAGACTATACTATCAGTTTGAGCATAAGCAAGCACGCACCACAAACAAAGTGACGGAAATTACCATATAAGAAAATAATGTGCACAAACAGGAACTCAGCAGATAAAAATTTGATGTCATTATAAATTACTATGTCACAGAAGAACTAATTCCATTGAGAAGCTACTGTTGGTTAAAACTTGAGTAAATGGTAGCAGAGTTGATTTATTTGATTTTAAAATACTAAAAATTAAAAGGTGTATTTTATAATTATTTTAATCATTGAGAAATGCTCAAGTTTTTACAAGTGGCACTCATCATATTTGGATTCAGCAGGTATAAATTAACCTAAATTAGTTAAAAAAATTACTTTATATACAAAAACAAGGTTGGCCAAAAAAATCAGTCTTTCTAGCCTAACTAGTATTATAGATGAGGAATCTAGTATACAAGAAGATGCAGAAGATTTTTATGTCTACAGAAACCATTCAACAACAAAGAGAAAGATGCTATGTGAAGAAATGTAGGTGTTTGACTACAGCTTTAGGAGACAAAGCAGTTATGAAGATCTGCATGAGGAAGAAGTAGTTATACTGAACTCAATATTAGCTGCATACAGTTTAGTATCAGATATGGAAAAAAAATCCTGTACTAGAACATGTCCAATCACTGATAACACCTCACTATTAATGATGCATGTGTATCTCTACATGTACATGTTACTATTTCTAAATATGTACTGTCACTGATAACATCTTACTGTTAATAGACATTGTCTCTACATGTACATTCCATTTTTACTAGGGAAAGTGCTGAGCCTATACTTCATGGCAATTAAGCTACTCGTGATAGCTAACAAAAAATAAAGTGAACTGAAATGAAACAAGTAAATCAATTAGTAATTCAATTATAATGTAATTAAAGTCTTAATTCAATTATATACAATAAATATGTGTAATTTTTTAAACAAATTTATCAATACAAATGTTTTTATTACCAAATCAAGTTAAGAGTTATATAAACCCACACAAATTGTACAAATTTTGTAAATTAAACAGCTAATTTAAGTAAAAATAATAATAAGATTACCAGTTCTGAAACATGGCTGTAAATAATGTTCATTTTAACAAACATCAACAATCTGCTAACAAACTGTAAGTGCTATGTGGAGTACATTCCATTGAACACTTTAAAACCACGGCAAAGTGTAGATCTAATTCTAAGAACTTTGAGGTTTTGTAATTACATTGTCTATATCATAGTGTAGCTCTTCTTCTTTCTAACAAGATAAATCTTGTGTCTCTTACCTAAACCTTGCGGGTAGAAGTGATCCAGAGGATTCTTAAATGGCTTTAGAATAATGACTGTAGTAAATTTGAGCAGAATTGTTTTCACCTACACAGACAGCTGTGATTTTTATACCATTCTGTAGCATTGTAAATGCTCTACAAAATTATACTAAAATATTTACTATCAGACCAGCTTGCCACTACACTCTAGAAACCTAACAATTATAAGCTTGAAGAGACAGACAAGTCAAAATATGGTAGCTGAGGATGAGCAGCATAGGATATGTATTCTTCAAACAATAAAGAATCAGACATGATTGTTTTAAATATTGTACAATGGAATGTACTCATGTAGTACTTCATGTATGTGCATTAAATGTATTGTTTTTGAACTGCTGGATTGTGGACTGAACGAACAAATTTGATTTCATGCATGAAATTGTGTTATAATTATAAAGAGATAGACAAACTACTTAATATACTTAATTAGATCTATGAAAAGTATAACTTAACTTAAACTATTAATTAGTTCTAAAAATAGAATTGACTGAAACAGTCAAAGTTCTTTACAGGTGAACTTTTAGCCACCAATTATCATGGAATCGCACATGATCCAATAATAATAATCATTAGGAACTACTAAAGTAATTTTAGTTTAAACAATAAACATTATTTTTTCTGCTAAAGATTATTCCTTTTGTGCATCAATTAAGTTTATTTACTTCTACATAGATATTATTATTTGAGCTATACTATAATATTATCTTACCTGTTGCCAACTCTGTGCTCGTACATCAAGACACCAAACATCACTTATAGCTTCTTTGCTATCAAATCCACCAGCTACTAACAACTGTGGATTGTTGTTGTTATAATCAAGACAAACAGCAGCATGATGACTTCTTAGAGATGGTTGTGGTGCTTCATGCACAAGCTTTGTAAAACGCTATTAGTACGAGAATATAATGTACAATCAAACAAATACTTTACAATATATATTATTAGAAGAAATGAAACACTTCTTCATCCTAATTAAATATAATAACAATATCCAAAAGTATTAGCTGCATTTTAAGAGCCTATCAATTATGTTAGTAACATGTACATGTTTTGCTGCCACCTGAGTAAGTCCAATGCTTACAAGAGATTTTTTTCTCGTAGTTTTACTAACTAAATTAATCAAGCAGTATATGCTTGAATTGATCTGCCTGAATAGAATAAATATAATGTGCAGTAATTATGATAAGAATGTGCAATGATATAAAATACAGCAAAATGAACAATAATTATAATACATACGCTACACAGTTCTGGTTTTATGGCAACATGTGTGTTGCTGTCAGAATAGTTTCCTGACAACATGCATCATATATTTGCTATAATAATGTAAGCATAAAAAGTACTTCAGAGTATAAAAGTGAACACAAACATTAGTAATCACTTTAAAACATCAGACATATTTGAGTCAGGAAAACTTTGTGTCTTAATAGGATCATTGAAGTGTTCCATTAATAAATAAAAAAAAATTATTATTATTTCACCTTAGATATCTTCACAATGATATGTTTAGGTACATAACCTGTGAAATAATTCACCCTGTTGCTGTACTGCCAGGCTCATTACCCTTGTAGTTATAGCAACTGGCTAAACTTGTCAATTTTCTTGGTTTTCTAAGCTACCATCATCCTCTTGTGTAGCTACTCTACCCATGTTAGAGCTGCTGCTAAAGGGGGGGGGGGGGGGGCTGCAAACTACAGTAGTGAAGATATCTAGTGTGGAATACACCACATATTACACTCAGCAGAGTGATATGGCTTGATATTTCATTCCCTCTGGCTCTTGAAAATAAAATAGCCAGGTCATGAAATATTTCACCATATCATACTCTGACTCATGTAATAAGTACTATATACTAGATAATGTACTACAACATGCACTAATATATTTTTGTCAAGTCTTTTATGCCTCTTTCCTACGAGCCCAAGTACAACAAATATCCTCTGCAAGTGCAGCTGCCTAGAGACCTATATAAAAATACCACTACATGTCTTTGTACTTTTTACAGTGTACTCTCTCCCTCCCTGTTTTTTTTAAATTATTTTGCTGCCTAGCAATGGCCAGTTGCAACTTACTAGTCTCTTCAATGAGAACTCATCCAGGTCAATGAGAATTTATACACTGAATTATAAAAAAAGTTTGCTGTTTTTTTATTTAATTCCCAAAAAATTAAAGTTTTTACATTTACAGCCACATACTTATCCTTTTCTAATGCATTTATTTTACATACATAAATAGTTTACATTGTACATATGTACTGGCAGATGAATGCTATCACTTGTATTTCATTGCTTAATTTCTGCACATATACACCTTGACTAACATCATATTATTAATACAATTACAATGATTGAGAGATTACAACAATTCTTACCATCTGTGCCAAGTCTATGAGGTAAGTGTCATTGTATACACTAGTACTATCCCATCCACCAAACAAGACTGCATGTGTAGGACCAATGCAGGTGACTGTAAAACCAAATCTAGGAGAAGGTCTACTTCCAGTGATCAAGGGAGAAGACCATGTACCTAAATAAAAATAGCAATGTAATATTTATATGGTAAGTCATTTTAAGATATCTATTTTTGAAGACTTCAAATGTCATTTACATAACTTAGAGCTGCTTTATATGTAGTAATTATTATACCGGTTATATTTCTCAAGTATCGTATTTATTGTTAGTAGTACTTTACAAAGTTTAAATTTTTGGTTTGATATTATTGGAGTAATAAGAATGACTTTTATTATGTTAGTATGAGTACAAACAATAAATGCCTGATTTATATAAATAATATAATTAATATAAACACTTTATATAGCCAAAAATTATTAATCTTACTTACTTCAAAGACTTTATATGATATTGTTTATAATAAGTCACAAACATAAATTAAGTATATAGCTGTGCGTTGTATAAAAAATTTGCTTCAAACTATTACAAAATGTTAAATTATTTACTTTTGAGAAAATGTATTCTCAAACACCTCAGTACTTATGCAACTACTAAATGTATGCCCACTGTTTTAACAAATTTTCTTTACTACTATTGATTGACTCAGACACATATAAGTTGCTTCATTATTACTATTTACACAGAGCAAGTACTACTTAGTGGTGCCTATTGTTTGAATAAACAGTAAATGAGTCATCCTAGAAACAAAACTAAACACAAGAATACATAATTGGCATGTTTAAATTAATGTCATTCCATTCTATCACTACAAATAAATTCATACATAAACCAAATTCCTTAGTTCAAAAATCACTAATACACACTCAATATAATCATAACCTGAGATAGAAATTATGCTAGTTTCTATTTATGTTGGAAAGAAATGATTGAAAAGTCATTAAAATTCATTGCTAAAGACAGATATTAGCACAGTAACTTTAAATTTGATTATATCTTTATAATTATTCCTGATAAATGTTTACAATGTAAAAGGGTAATAGTTCCTCTATGTCGGAAACGATTAAATTTTATTCACATCGACACGACAAAATTTAGTAGCTATATCACAGATATATAAAACCATTATTATAATTATTTCATGATAATTTATATAATAGTTTACATTAAATCTACAAATAACTCTAAAGATATTATATCTGTAATACTTTATTAATATAAACTGTATTTTAATAATATTATGTATAAACTAAATCATGACAATTAAATTAAAATACAATTTGTGACTTGCCTTGGGAAATATGGTACTTATGAGTCTCATTTGTACATCCACTACCATCATGATGATATTTACTCTTAGTAAATTGTGATCCAGACTGCAGTTCACCTGATGGCATGCCATAGCCTCCAATTACTGTTAATGAATCATTATAATATAGCATTTGACAATACAATTTCCTCATGGGTCCACTATCATGTTGTGGTGAGAGTTGCTTCCATGTCATAGATCTGATGTCTAGCTGATGTAATGAAGCACTGAATGATGTACCATCAAGACCACCAAACAAGTAGAGAACATGACCTGAATAAGATGTTGCACAGCCATATATTCCAGGAGGTGGAGTACCAGATGTTGGAAGTTCTTTCCAGGATTCTGTAGTGCAGTCATAGATTTGAATTACGGTTCTCAGTTGTCTTCCATTCACATCAAAGTTATCAACAAGACCTCCATATACATACAGTTGTTCAGAACTTGCCGAGGCAGCAGCATGTGCTCGAGATGAAGGTTCACAGTTACTGAGAGGCTGATCTACGATAAAATTATAGTGTAAATTGTACAAATAAAATTTAATTTTACAGATATACAAAGTAATATTATTTCACAGCAGAATTAATGTAAAGGTGCAATATATGTTTTGCTGATATGTTAATTTACTGAAATAATTTTTTATTAATTGTAATGGTTTCTTATGTAATTATAATTTGTTTAGAATGTTTCATATTTACTTTTCAAAGTCATCACTTGTCCTGTACTTGGCCATTGCCAATAAATATTTTAGTTAGTATTTAGCAGATGTTGGTAGTTAGCTGTTGGCAGTATTGGAAAATATTGTTTAACTGCCAATTCTTCATATCAGGCAGCTGCCACCACTAAGTCCAAAAGCAGCTGACAACACTATATAATACTCTTAAGTGGATTTTACTTGTATTCCTTACAATATTAAATACACATCAAGTTAATCATGCTTCAGATAGGTTGTTGGAAAAAATAAAGGGAATATGTTGGCATATTAACCCTTTCGTTCCCAATCCCGCTTTAAAGCGGGTGAAGACCGGTTGGCTTCTCCGAATTTTTTAAAATAGTTACTTTATAGCTAGAACCTTCAGATTGCATACACAGGTGCCCAATGGGTTGGAGAAGCATCTAAAATAGCTTTCAGCCAGGGCTGCTTCGACAGTACCTCACAGCAGTTGTGTTTATTTCTTCCTCGGCAAAAAAAAAAAACATCGGTTCTCCGTCGAATTTTAAAAAAAGTTACCTTCTTCACAGCAGCTTCATTTATGGATCCAGTCATCTCCAGAGCTTTGTAGAAGCAGCAAAAAATTGCTTGAGCCCAGTAGCCTTCCGTAACACATTGAAACAACCGCTTCTTTGCCGACCAAGACTTTGCGGTTTGACTTACTGTCTTCTTTTTTTTTTATAAAATCGCCAGTTCAACTGGGGGCCTCCCAATTACGTACAGTCGTAGGTAATGCTTATTACATCATAGGAAAAAAGTGAGCGTGTCGTGTGATCCAGGTAACTATGCAAAAAAAAATTTTTTTTCAAAGTCAATTTGGAAAGATGGCGTCTACCAGTTACAGTGCTGTGGAAGTTTTAGACTTGCTTGATACTAACTCTAGCGACTCAGGATCAAGCGGAGAAGAGGAAGACTCCATCTAGGGCTATAGGAGGCCCTGTATCAGGGTTGGGGACCAGACCCCGTCAACTCTGACACTGACAATGGAAGTCAAGAAGATGATCGATGTAAGCTTGTCTTTCTCTTGTCTTTCTCTTGAAAACTAGCAAGCTTCTGTTGTGAAAAGGACTTATTTATAGCTATATTGAGATAGAGAAAGCTGTTTAGCTATAATATATATATATTTCATTGAGCTTTGAGATTTGAAAGTGGGTTGTGGTTTGTTGAACAATTTCAAATTTTCAAAAAAATTTAATTTTTTTTTACCAGAATGTACTACTATGCAGTCACCGACTGGATTGTGAAGAGGAATTGTGAAGAGGACGCAGATGAGGCAACAGGAGCAGAGTCTTCCATTGATGAAGGAGAAGATGCCGGACCTGGCGAAGTACACTCGGAGCCCCACCCCCCTCCCTCCCAAACAAAAATCCTGTATGAAACCGCATACAATACATCATAAAGTTGCAATTATATAGTATCATGAATAATTTGTTGTTTGTATTACAAATATCTTTGTTGTTTGTGTTTTTGTGTATATGAAATTGTTTTGTAGTGGAGCTCGACGTCCGATGGCATACGTTCCTTGTGGACACTCATAGATGTCTCCTACATGATCACAATCAGCACCAAACACAGCAAACAACATATTTTATTGTTGAAAGTACATCAAACAATATTATTTCTATTTTTTTTTTTTTATTGATGGGAAAAGTGGAATTTTTTGGGGGAAAATTTTTTTTTTTAAAGTAATAGTAGAGGGCCTAAATATTATTCAATTTTCTCAATCAAAAAATGAGGGGAATCCCAAACTCTTGGTCTATTTAGTGATATATGGTTGCTATGGGGTTTTCCCAGCCAGCATCGAGTTAAAAAAATAAAACGGTAATGCACTATTCCGCAGTAGAAGATTAGATTTTTCCGCGCGCGTCCAAACAATTCGTGAACGAGAGGGTTAATAAGTAAAATAATAGTTAATGATTAATATCTTATTGTTCAACTGAATTTATTCAGAAATATAACTAATTTAAAGTGGGTAATTTTTCTACTAAAGTTGTGTTACTACATGTTCCAATGTCTGTAGGTTACAAATTTGCACCAATGCTGTACATGTCAAGTATGAATAATTTCATAATTTTATTTAAAGCTCTGATGGACATTTACATTTCATAATTTCTTTCTCAGCAGTCTTTTACTCATTAGATATATTTGTCCTGGGTTCGATTCCCGGTGGCGACCAAATATTTTTAATTCTGTAATGTTTAGAAATCCTGTGAATGTAAGACAATAAATCTAATGAGTAAAAGAAGGCTGAGAAAGAAATAAAAAAGTTAAAAATTAGTGGAGAAAAAAAATTGAACAAATGAAATCTTTGAAATAAGAGTATTATTTTCGTTTGTCTGTTGAGAGTGAGACTGTAGCATAGCAGTACACCTTAACAGTATAAATACAGAATTAGAGTGTTTGTTTGCTGGCTGGTTGTCATAGCCCAATGATGGAGTGCTTGTGTCAAGCAAGCAATAGTAGGGTTCGATTCCCGGTGGCAACCAAATATTTTTAATTCTATATTGTTTAAAAACCCAGTGAAAGTGAGAGTATACTACAATATATTATTATTATAATATTTCAATTGAAATATAAAAAAGAAAAAAGAAATTTATCTTCACCTAATATATTGATTGCCTTACAAGTTATAGTTGACTCCATTGTAACATCATACTGGATAGGGGTTAATTTACCTTTATTATAGGGGCCAGGATTGGCTTCTACATCTCCACATAGTAATAATAGTTTCTGTTTTAGTGAAGTAGTTCTGGAATGAATCTCTTTTAAGATATTTATTGAACCATTCCAAATTAACCAGATCAATGGTAGAGATATCAATTCTACTTTATTATTCGTCTTTTGTGGTTTTATTACAGTACAGAGTTTGGAACATTGAGTTTTAGTTTTTCTTCTGAAAATCCAGATCATTGTGATGGCTATTAACAAATACTGAGTGTTAGAGAAACATTGAGGTTGATTGATGTATGAACAACGAGTCTCCCAGAGTGTTGATCTGTATAGTCTTCTGTTGCTACTTTCCCAGTGTGGAGCTGGATATCGATGGCGACCCATGCTGAAGGTAAATTTGATAACATATTTATATTAAATTATAACTACATCCTATCATGTTAGGAAAAAATTTTGTGTTGTTTATATAAGACCATTATCTATTTTAACATATAGTTGTAATTCCATAAATATCTTATTTGTAAATGATTTATCTTAATCAAAATGTGTAAAATATTGAAGTGTATCTTTAGCTATACTAAACAAATCAGTTCAAACATTTACTATTCCTTTTATTTATTCAATGTTAAATCTAGACAATTTTTCGAGAGGAACAAACACTGTATTTTGAACCAAGTTTTTAGAAAAGTGGAAGCATTTGTGAGCTTTACGCAATCAACAACTATTGGTGGATTAGCTAATTAACATCTTTGCAGATCATGCAAAGTAAGCATGTCCCAGACAAATGATAAAAGAAGTACAATTCCGGTGTGGACCGTGACTAAGTGATAAATGTGGGATGGTCTTGGAGGTTTCATGACAGTTGGTAAGTATGTAATTATTAAATTTACTGACTCAAAACCTTAAATTCCTTAGTCTTTCAATGATTCAGTCATTCTTGGCTGAAATAATTATATTTTTAACAGAAGCTCTAGACATAGGTTTAGGTATTTTATAGCTTCCAGGATGCTGGCTGTCCATGCTGCAGGCAAATCACCCTCCTGTTGGTGTGCCCTCCAGAAATCTTCCTGTTTACTTTTTGTTATTATACCACCATGGATAGTTCGACCTCAGTTGACCTCAGAAGAGGACTTCAGCAAGAAGCCAAAACGTCGTGTCAAGTCATAATTAAAATATTGGCTGTTAAAAAGAGAAAAATTTCATATTATTATAACTTTAGTCTTGCGGACCAAATATTCCTCTATCTTCCTGCCACTTACAGCAAGAAAGAGGATCTGGAAACAACTACAGTACTTCCCAGTTCCATTGGAATGCAACTAGTGAAGCATGGACCAGTAGTGTAATTTAATCATGAACTAATGGATGTCTACATGAACTGTCAGCTAGGAAGGTCTTCGCTTAGGGAAATTTGCTAATAACAATTGTGAATACCTTGTTTGAACACTGTTATCAAGGGACTTTGAGCTGTGAGTGGAGAACTTAAAGCTCTCTTCTGAGAGGAGCATGTGAGTTCCCTGCTTGTGAATTCTGAAAGTGTAAATATAATTAATTATAGGATAGCCTTCTACTCCCACCACCCTGAATATGATTTCCCTATACCATTAAAATTATAATGTTCAATATCTTCCAAGAAATTGACCAACTATTTTCTCATTTGCATAAAAGTTTTAGTTGTAGCGACTCAGTAGTTATTTTTCTTCAATAATATTAAAAAAATAAAGAAATAATTATGTATAATTATAATGATATTCAGACTAGAAAAAAATTGCCATTTGAACAATTCTTAAACACATGCTGATCCTATCACTTTGTTATTCCTCCTTCTCAACTTGTGAGATTAGGCTAATATATTTTATGTTGTAATTACTGGTTTATTCCAATATGAGCCACACACTTGAAGTAATAATGCAATGAACAATGTCAGCCAAACTGTTGCAACTCAGAATATTTCTTGATAGGTACACTTGCTGTTGGCTTTATCAAACACAATTTTGATTGGTCATGCCATGTGTGTGAGTACTTATTTTGTGTATGGTCTAGACATTTTACTACTATTTTAAGAACCAGAAAATCACAGTAATTAAAAAAGGAAACAACAATATAACTTGACTAGCTATTCATGGAAGCTGTTACTTCACTGCTCCAGCTACTGCAAGGTTAACTACAGCATGTCAGTTAATATTATCACCTTCGTTATAAAATATCCCTACCTGCCCAAAAATTGTATTTCTGGAATGATAGATGTAATATTCACTATTCCTGAGCAAGCTGAAGAGTAATATACCTACATTTAAGGGACTTGTATTCGTCATCTACTCATCTCATGTGTGTAACATCTTTCTTCACTTGCATAGGTCTTCTTGATAATTTTTATAACACTTCCACAACCAAAAAATCTGAATTTCCCCATTCAAAACTACAATACTGGAATATAACTACATTCTTAACTACTTGTACTTGCTGAGCCACTAATATTCTCCTGACTACAGACTTGTTGTGTTTTTCCTATACAGAACTCCCAAAGTTATGCCCAGGCTATCAATGTTCTATGGCTCTTGAGACTACCATAGTATTAATGTGCCAACAATACTAGCAGTTCATATCAGAAATCATGAAAATTAAACAATGGCACAAGTCTCCTTTACTAAATTTGCACACAACAACTAGCCAGTGGTGATCCTATTCAAGCTGGTCTTCTTTAGCTCTGGAGCGATCAAAATAAATACAATTGGGCCAACTATCTTCCGAATTTTAAAGTTTAAACTATTATGCATTAGTCGCTTCAAGTAAAATATTATGTGTACGTAACCCAGCCCCACCCCTTTTTGGTAAGACCAAATAAACAAAATATAGCACGTGATGCTCGCCATCCATCCGTTCAAACACCTAAATAGCTATGAATCGTTACTAGACATGCTCTGTGCTTATTCTTACTGAGGTGAAGTGCGGGTCGTATTATATTTGACCTTGGCTATAGCTATCGCCTTTAGGATTTTACTGGCAGAATTGTTAGCAAAATATGTAGCCAAAGCAATGAGCATAGTGTTGAGGTAACTGTTGCTAAGATTTAGGTTTAGATATCGTTATCGGTAAAGTAGTAGTAGAAGTAGTAGACAGCATTGAACATTAATTAATGGCTCATGTAGTGGACTGATGGGTGAAAATTCATATATAATTTTTCTGACTTCCTAGTTAGCTAGCTATCCAAAGAAGGCAATTCTTTCAAAACAACAGTTTATTTTCATTCACTCATTCGATACACAAGGTACAACAAAAATATTTTGAAGATGGTCAAGTAATATAGTCTAAATAAGCAAGGTGAAATCTAGCCATTCATTATTATAGAAAGATGGGCTAAGTCCCCCACTTTTAGACCAACAAGTTCTTCCAGATATAAAAAAAGATGATTTATGCTCCAACTCAAGGTTTCTGAACAGCTATGTTGCTGGAATTACTTTATTACTGCTGTGGCTGCCAGGATCACTCTTTGTACTGTCAGAATTCATAGTTCTAGTCTAAAAAGCCTGGTCAGGAAACCTCCTTAAGTGTCATGATGAGGCCCCTCCCACAACAGGAAGTGAATTTTAAGGAAGCTAAATAATAGAGAATGGTGCCATTGTGAAGCAACCACTCACTTTTGAGTTATATGGTTTTTGGCCATGTTTACACATGATATGAGAGTACTTTTCATGATATTTGCAAAATAAATAATTTTCCACCAAAGTTACCTTGTAATGGCAGTTCATTTAGGTTTATTTCATTAAATGCAGAAGTATCAGATTTCAACACTAGAGGCGATTATCATACAAATGTCAAAGTAAGAGTGCTAGCATCAGTAATAGTATTGATTTGTGGTCACTGTTCAATGATATTCATAGTTAATTGTTCTATATGCCAATAATAAAGTTTAGGTTGATTACATGTAGTGAAGCGTATTATTATACATTATACTTATAATTCTGTTCATAATTGTGTGGTCATCACTATGGCAACATAAATGGAAATTTTTTTTGTAGTACTCTAATAATGCACCTTAAATGGAAAACACTATTGTAGTACTCTGTACTCTACAATGTATTCATAGGCTGCTACATAAGTGTGTGCTTAGTTTACTTGTCTTAGCACTTTATGTGATATGAGGTTAGCCATTTTGACTGATCACTTGCTAGCAGGGTTAAAAACAGTGATGCTAAACAATTAGAATATTTACTTGGTGGTTATTGCTTCTCAGTTCAACATGGACATAGCTGAAAACTGTCTTTTTGGAAAGAGATATTGAAATCAGTGAGAGCGTAAAGGTAATGATGAAAGTATGAGTCAACAGCCCAAAATAATGTTCTACCTACTTGAAGCAGAATGTCTAGTGACTATCAGAGCTCAATATGTCAAAACTACAGGTTGTGTTTAGAGCTCAATAGATACAAGTATATATATAGCTCAAGAAAAAGAGATATAGCAAGAAGATTATGACAATACAGTTTTAATAGGCAGGGCCATAGGAAGTAAATTTGAAATGGTGCAGCCAATTATGCCACATCCACTTATAATTATTTTTTTTAGTATGAAAATTTTCTGTACAGAAATGAATTCTGTATTTCTGCTGACAAGAAAGTGCAACAGATAGAAGAATGTTAGAAGAAAATAGAAATCTCACAGAAAAGCATTAAGGAGAACCAAATGGTAACGCTAATTACCCAGTAACTTCAATATATTGATAGAAGTTATTGCATTCGCTTAGTTACAGTATGCTAAACCTGGCACTGAAAAAAGCTGTGGTTTTGTGGCTGATTAAGGTTGTATGAATAGTTTGCAACTCTTGTAAAATTCATGGAGTAGCCATTCTTATAATGCAATCTTTTAACATGAGTTATTAGGCTACTTAAACTTATGAGTGTGGTCTGTGTACAGTAATGTTAAGGTCATGGACTTGTGGCATCTCGGCTCCTATGGACTTGTAGTAGGATTGAAATTTATGATGTTCATGATAATATTGGACTTTCAATTCTTTATTAATGAAACTGACAAACTTTTCCTCAATTGACTCTAGCTTTTAGTTGTAGCAGCTCATAGTATGTAGCAGTGTTTGTAATTCCTATCTACATATATAAGTACAGTCAAGTGTAACGTTTGAGACATGAAAAAAGTCATATCAGTTAAACTATTTTTAGTCCTATTACATCTCCATCCCTTTGTTATAACCCCTTCTCTACTCAGGATAGATTTGGCTAGTATATTAATTATATTTGTCTTGTAATTACCTATTATTTACCTATTAACTCCGATATCAGCCACACCCACACTTCAAGCAATAATGAATATGAACATTGTCAGCCAAACTGTATTGCAACTCAGAATATTCCAGATAGATACTTTCTTTTGACTACGTCTAGATGCAACTCCAAAAAAATAAATTAAAGAAGAGCTGTATACTGATTTTGATTAATGTATAATAGTAGTTTAGTAATTTTATGATAATAACATACATGCAATGAAGAAGTCACTGAATCAAACCCTTAGCTAGACTGAGTGCTAACAGGTTTTAAAGCATTTTCATATTAATTAATGTTTGTGCGCATTTATTATAATATGTTACTAAAATTAACAGAGCTGAGTTATAATTAATCTACATCTACTGAGTCTAAGTCACTATACAATCAACTTCCAGGCGAAAACTGTTATCGACAAAAACTTTTCGTAATCCTGCCGTATTACTCACTCCAATGTGAATGGAATCAGTAAAAAATTCCCACGATCTGAAGATTAATTTAATCCTGAACTACTGGATGCCTGCAATGACGTTCAGCTTGATAAAGAAAGTCTGTTTACTTTGATTAACTTGCTTGAACTGATGGTAAAGAGCTTACTTGAGCAATGTTTGTGAGAAGTTGAAGCTGTGAGTGATGTGCTTAAAGCTGTCTGTGAGGAGTCTTAAGTGTGGAAGAGCCTTCTGGTGCTCTTTTATACTTGTTCATGCAACATCATATCCCATATGTAACAGTTTGCAAGGCTTGTTTTGGTACCCTCCGCCTAGCTGACTGACAAAATTTGATTGACTCTAGCTACAGACAATGTTGTACAGTACTCCCCAGGCAAGGAGTATTGCAAATGTTATGGCTCCTGAGACTACTGTACAATAATGTGCCAACCAAACCAGCAGTTAATACTAGAAGCCATAATAAATTAACTTGGCACAATTCTTCTTTATTAAATTGCATACAGTAACAGCCAGTCACAATCCTACATTGTCTACTCTAGCTCACGAACTATTAAATTTTATTCTAGCGATCTTCGGAGTTTTTGAAGGAAAAAGTATGCATTAGCGCACTGAAGTAATTGTGAACTATTATAAGCTGGTGATATAGCATCGCTCAGTTTATTTGCCAACTCACTCGAGATGACAGAGTCGGAGGATGCTCGAATAAAACACTCAGTAGGGCAGACAAGCAGCTCACGAACTCAGCTCCAACCCATATTTGGACAAGACCAAATACACTTATAGCACATGACGCTAGTAGTCATTCTATTCAAACATTACAATAACTACTACCAGTATTTATTTGCCCAATCTTTCCCACACGAATCTTACTAACCAAGACAATTCTTAATTACTGCTGGGAGTTACACCCGAAGTTTGATTTTAGCTATCCCTGTGAGTTTTTATTTTACTGGGAGAATATTTAGCAAAATAAGTAGCTAAAGTAATGAGCATAATACTGAGGTAACTTTAGTCACTTAGATTTGGATTTAGTGACCATAATCAGTTAACTAGTAGTAGCAGTAGCATGAGTAGTAAACTGATGGGTGGAAAATTATATAAAATTTCTCAGACTTCTTAGTTATCTAGCTTTCCAACAGAATGACAATATTTTCAACACAATAGTCTCTTTTTTTTCTCATTCAAAATGGAGTACAACAAAAATATGATTATGTATTAGTGACATGGTCTTAGTATAGAATGATAATTACTAAATGCATGCACAAATCAGTAATTGTATTAATTTTAGTGCACGAATAATGTTCATAACAGCAAACTTTCGCAGTTCCAACAGACACCATATTATGTTTAATTAAAACTAAGTCCATTTTTCAACTTCTAGCTGAAGTCCTCATATGTGGTGAATTAGATTGAATTCTTAGTGGTGATAAAAGAAAAAACAACAATATAAACTATAAGATAAATAGAGCGCATGCTCACTGGTTAACATATCTTGAAGGGAAACTAGCTTAGTACTTTACCCTATTTGCTGGATTGTCCACTACATCCCTAACTCCACCGAACAGATTTTTTTAAAACAATCTTTAGCCATAGTATCCAAAGAAATATAATTGTTTACCTCTTATAATTAGGCTGTTTCTGAAGCAATTACTAGGTCTTATAAGCATACAGGAGTGAATTTTCTAGAATTCATGGCATTGGTACATAGTCTTGGTTAATGTTCTGTTTGTCACAGATTTTCTTACAAGAAAATCCATTGAATATTACAAGTCACAAAGAAATATTTTTTGTGGGTAAGTGTGTATGAGAGTTTGGTACGTTACATCTGTTGTTTAGCTTAGACTATTTTGAAGCAAACAATATATATTAGCTGCATTTTTTATTTGTAACTATTAATTTAACTGCTTAGGCTTCTTCCCAGTTTCATTTGTTAGTAAGAAAATATTATTAATAGTTTAGGTCTTAACCATGTGATAATTCCTTAGAAATGCTTGTGGTTTCAAGTCAGAATAAGTGTCAGTGAGTGGTTACTATGGCTTCAATCACTTGCCCGTTACTCAATTTCCATTACTCGCCATGCTTTAGAGATTTTGTCAGGAACTGCTGCTAATTTAAACAGTCAAATGTTTATAAAAATATTTTTTAATTATTGTACACAAGGGCTTGCTGCCATTTGTGCAGAAGCAAATTACTAGTATATATAGACATATCCTATTTATAGTGTGTCAGTAAGACAGTACAATTTGTCATTGACTGGTCTTAATATGCTTACTTGATGCAGTGTTGCACAGCTTCAATAACTTTATTAAAGACTTATTATATTTTTCTAGTGAAAGAAGTGAGCATTTATAGCTTTATAACAAACCTATTTATTGAATATAAGCAATACATCTCACACATGTAATAGATACACACAAATCTACAACTGAATGCAAATATAGTTTATCTACATAATATTTAATTACACTTACCTGTTGATACAAATATCAGAGACACACCCACACTTGCGATGAAGGTCAACTGAACTTAGATACTTGATAGATATTTGTTGCTTGCTATTCTTAGACAATAAGAAATGGAATGCGATGTTTCTCAAATTCAGCCTACAGAGATCATACCAACCACCATTATTGAAAAAGTAATGATAAAACTGCCATGAAGAAAATACTGTATTAGACGTTAGAGCTAAATTTCATACAAACAAGTTATCAAAACTTTTTTAGTCAATAGATAAAACTCTTAAATTCATTTTCACTGACTGTAGTAATCCTGTTCTAGTAAACTAGGGACAACTCCCATGAAGAACGAAAA
>WLWD01001413.1_pt1 | contig 27219 bp, 8 predicted proteins | sample 6712731 | NCBI WGS metagenome assembly WLWD01 (sample SAMN12718690, study PRJNA576275) | sponge metagenome | isolation source: marine sponge | host: Mycale hentscheli | place: New Zealand: South Island, Marlborough, Capsize Point | collected 2014-11-01
TATTAAACTGATGAATGGTAGAGCACTATCTAGGAATAGTGCACGTCTATTAAACTGATGAATGGTAGAGCACTATCTAGGAATAGTGCACGTCTATTAAACTGATGAATGGTAGAGCACTATCTAGGAATAGTGCACGTCTATTAAACTGATGAATGGTAGAGCACTATCTAGGAATAGTGCACGTCTATTAAACTGATGAATGGTAGAGCACTATCTAGGAATAGTGCACGTCTATTAAACTGATGAATGGTAGAGCACTATCTAGGAATAGTGCACGTCTATTAAACTGATGAATGGTAGAGCACTATCTAGGAATAGTGCACGTCTATTAAACTGATGAATGGTAGAGCACTATCTAGGAATAGTGCACGTCTATTAAACTGATGAATGGTAGAGCACTATCTAGGAATAGTGCACGTCTATGAAACTTGTTGTTGATGCGGGTTCTGACACTGGAAGTATCCAATGCGAATCCGAGAAAGTCCTGAGTGTATGTATTAGAAGCTAGAATATATAACTCTTATGGGTTGTAAATCCACTGACAAGTTACACTGTCTCCACACACACACACAGAATTAGATATATTGGTTAGACAAGTTTGATATAGAATAGTAGACCACAAGCACTAGAGCAAATGACCACTAAATACAAGAGTCAAGTGACCACAAGTATGAGATTAAACAAAAGTGATAACAAAACAGCTAACATCATATGGAAACAGCTGGAAAGCATGAGCTAACAACTGACCAATCAGCTGCCAGCACATACCAGGGGAGCGGAAGTAGTGGAAAGTGGTAGGATGACAACAACAAGGAAATAATAAGATTAGAATACACAAAATAAAGTGAGCTAATATGAATGTTACACAGTGTTCAGTGGCCTGAACACTTGTTATATATGTGAAATGTGTATTTGTAATTTATGACTCATGACTTTCTTGTGGTTCATTCACTTCCTTTGTTTTGTGGTCAGGCCATCTCTTCAATTGAATCTTGTATCACTTGGTCATTAGAGAGAGTTATTTTAGTGAGTCACTTAGATGTTTGTAGTTCTTGTGTTACTTGTCTTTTGTTGCTGCTATCATTGATTGATAGATTGATTATATATTAAAAAGGAAATTGCTAAACCTTAAAAAAAACAGCAAAACTGATGAATGGTAGAGAACTATCTACACATTATTGACAAAGAGGAGGACTATAGCAATAAAAATGAACTGTTCTCAAAGAGAGAGACTGAAGTGGAATTGATATCAGAGGAGGATGGTACTTAAGGAGGAAGATCAGTTGGTAGACTCTGCCACCTTTACAATTTCGGCAGGACAATAGCCTGAGAGTACTGCCTCACAGGGGAGATGTGGGGCAGAACAGTAGCCTGAGAGTACTACCTCACAGGGGAGATGTGGGGCAGAACAGTAGCCTGAGAGTACTGCCTCACAGGGGAGATGTGGGGCAGAACAGTAGCCTGAGAGTACTGCCTCACAGGGGAGATGTGGGGCAGAAAAAGCTGCTGAGAAGGAAGCATAATAGAACACTTATTCAAACAACATTGATGCACATTGTGCATTCAGTCTGTTTACGTGGTTACATGGCAATTATGGATTTACATTTTACCACAGCCGGATTTGTAAGCTCTTTCTGTCTGACGATGATTTCAACAAAGCCGGACTCAGGAGTGTCTGAACTGTTGCGGCCAGTGTCACACCAATATTATTACAAAATGGGGCTTGTCTCTTAGCTTGTCTACTCTTTACCAGAGCTTGTTGTTGCTGTTGTTGAAATCAAGCGGTAGAAATGGTTTCTGTGGGGGAGTAAACGGCTAATATGAAACATTTTGGATGATATCTATGAAACCCTACAACAGCCTGGTCATATTTTTAGTTTCCCAAAGCGATCTTTTGGAAAAGTAAACGTTGTTCAGCAGTTCTAGCGCAGTGGCCATTTTTGCACGATATACAAAGAGTCTGCTGATGTAGTTTTTGCCAAATCTGCTTATAAATGTATTCAGAAAATAGAGTAATGACTGCCACAAAAGTAAAGCAGGCATTTGTAAGTTCTGGCTAGAGTGGATCAGTTAGTTTTTAGTTTTTGTCACCATGTTGCTTGCTTTATATGTCAAAATAGCTATGTTAGCTATATATAATAGAGACACTCAACACAATACTTATAATTCAATATTTTCTTTTATTAATCACATTCATTATTTAAACAAATTAGTGGTGTGGTTAAGTGGGTGTGGTCATACTGGCCGCACCAATTCAATTTGGCTTTATAGATAATAGATGATGAGTTCTACACAGCCAGATTTGTAAACTCTGATAGATGATGAGTTCAACACAGCCAGATTTGTAAACTCTGATAGATGATGAGTTCAACACAGCCAGATTTGTAAACTCTTTGATAGATGATGAGTTCAACACAGCCAGATTTGTAAACTCTTTGTTTGATAATACTTTTGGGCTTTCTAAGGCTAAAAATGATGATTGAAGAGGTGAAGAGGATGGTAATTATGTATAAGAGCTTTTAGGAAGAAGGAGGTTTATCTTTGCAGACATAGAATTCAGTGAAGATGCCATAGAATCCAGGCAACACTTCTAGTGACTATGAACACTCGGATACAGAAAGCCACAATCAAAGGTGGCCTTTAATGCTAACTATTTACAAGTATTACATAGAGCTCAAGAAATGTAAATATTGCTAAAAAACATTATATCTTTAATGTTACTTCAATGTCATTGTGGCACCTGATTAAAACTATTTCACAACATATCTTCCAGACACTTGGTAAGCTTCACTTTAATTTTTCTAGTTATAACTCAGCTATTTAAAGTAATTCTGTAACAAAACATTCTGTTATAACCTCTTATTACAAAATAATGACTTAAAATATTTCTGTGGGTTTCATTAATAACTCAGAGCCACGATGCATCTATAGTTATAGGGAAAAATTTTAGTCAATGTATTATGACTTCGTTTTACAGATATCTTATTTTTTTAAAGAAATTAACTGTCATAAGGGTTGATTTCAGGTAGAATAATATAACAAAATGATTACAGTAGTCATTTAGTTATTTTTAGTGTTAGAACAATAGAATTTAGTTTTGGATACAGATCTATTTGTGTGTTAAAAGAGCAAATGTTGCTTTTGTTGGTCTTTACTTAAAGAACACTATAGTGTTTAGGTAGTCGTAAGTTAAAAAACACCATAAAATAAATATTGATGCTAACCCTTGCCTAAAGAACACTTTAAGATTGTATAGTCCTTACCTCTAGGGTTAAAGAACAAGATGGAATGCAGATTCTACTGTCTGCCTTTTGGATGTCACTTTCCTGTATATCCCATAATTTCACTACTCCATCACTAGACCCAGTGGCTAGCTTATAGTCATCAAAAGGAGAAAAATCAAAATCAGAGATTTGCCCAGAATGACCAGCAATGAGAGGAAATTGGGAGAATCTGCCACTAGCATTGATTGGTAGTACTGCTACTGAACCTGCACCTAATAATATAGAATCATAGCATATACAATAGTTGATTGGTAGTACTATTTGATATGGTATATTGTATAATGGGTGTAACCAAAGGGTGTGTTCATGTGGCTAACTAATACAAATGCGCTTCCCAATTTCCGGCATGGATGAAATCCAAACTTTCTGTAACATCCTCAGAGAGAACCAAGCCCAAACCATCAAATACGTAGCTAATTTGGAATGCTGTGTAAGTTACTCAATAGAGTAGAAATGCTTGTGACAATTATTGTTATCAACTTTTGTACTATGAACTACTTATAATCTACTTAAATTGACCCATACTTGACACTAACATGCGATGATTTTCCACTTATTCTGGAGTAATTATATGTTTTTTCCCCCAAGTTCTTAATTATGAAGTTATTTTCTCATCCCACTTTCTCATTGCATCCCTTAACAGTATAAATACAGAATAGAAATGTTTGGTTGCCCATTGGTTGTCTTAGTTCAGTGGCAAAGCGTTTGTGCATCAAACAAGAGGTTCTGGGTTTGACCCCCAGTGATAGAAAAACATTATTAAATTCTTTATCGTTTTGTTTTAAAGCCTGTGAAAGTGAAAGGATACATCTAATAAGTAAAAAAAAAAAGCTGAGAAAGAAAATTGTGAAGAGGCATCTTTATATAGCATTGTTTATTAGCTCCTTCACCATTGTAACTGCTGTGTGGTGGTTAGAAGTAACGCCTCATTGGTTATTAGCTCCTTCACCATTGTAACTGCTGTGTGGTAGTTAGAAGTAACGCCTCATTGGTTATTTTCATTTGTGTTGCCTTAATCAAGTGTTATAGCCCTAAAAATTAGTTCAATAGTTAGTAAGTAAAATTTGAACGCCTTATGGCAGTATCTCTAAGACTACAACAAAAACCTTAAGTAAGCATTACAGCTTTAGATGGCATAGCATTTGTGAAGATTTGCATGAGGATTAAAAAGTTGTATATGGCATTGTATTATCTACAGACAATCCAGTATCAGATATGGAAAATTATTTATATGTATGCAGTTCTATTTTTTTAGACCATTTTGAAAAAAGCCAAAAACTCCAACCCCAAATGAAACACCTGGTTTCCTCAGAGCAACTCCCTCTTTATACTTAATGGCTTCTGTACTAGAATTAACATTATAAATTCTGAAGTCACTGTTAACCCAGGTCTACAGTCAAGTCACTGTTAACCCAGGTCTACAATCAAGTCACTGTTAACCCAGGTCTACAGCCAAGTCACTGTTAACCCAGGTCTACAATCAAGTCACTGTTAACCCAGGTCTACAGCCAAGTCACTGTTAACCCAGGTCTACAATCAAGTCACTGTTAACCCAGGTCTACAGCCAAGTCACTGTTAACCCAGGTCTACAATCAAGTCACTGTTAACCCAGGTCTACAGCCAAGTCACTGTTAACCCAGGTCTACAATCAAGTCACTGTTAACCCAGGTCTACAACCAAGTCACTGTTAACCCAGGTCTACAATCAAGTCACTGTTAACCCAGGTCTACAACCAAGTCACTGTTAACCCAGGTCTACAATCAAGTCACTGTTAACCCAGGTCTACAATCAAGTCACTGTTAACCCAGGTCTACAATCAAGTCACTGTTAACCCTTTTAATGCCGTAACCACATATATGCGGGCGTGAACAGGTCCGTGTTCTCCGAATTAAAAAAAATTTTTTTTTGATTAAACAGTTATTCTTTTTTATACATAAGGTAGGCATTGTACTTCCTTTAAAAAAAAATATTGAACCCGAATTGAATTTTTTAAATTGTCTAACAGTGGAGATCGAGAAAAAAATTTTGACCAAGAATTTTCAGGACGCAGAGCGCCCAATTTTTTTGTTGCCTACGGACTTCAAATACTCAGAATAGAAAGTATAAAGACTATAGAGAGTCCCTCAGCATTTTGGAAGAGTATGGATAAAGCTTTTCCTACCAGACATCGAGAGCAATCAATTGGGTTCATTCCTCGAAAATAAGATGGACTGGTTCCGGTTCATTTTCAGGCTTTTAGAAGTTTATTTTGCTTGTTATAAGGCTATAGCTACCTACTTTATATGCCTGACTGTTTGTTTGTGAATTTATGTGGTTGCATTGAGGTAGAAATTCAAAAATCAAATTCGAATTCTAAAAGACGCCCGAATTGCTGAAGAAAGTAGGCGTCGAAAGGGTTAACCCAGGTCTACAACCAAGTCACTGTTAACCCAGGTCTACAATCAAGTCACTCTTAACCCAGGTCTACAACCAAATCACTGTTCACCCAGGTCTACAATCAAGTCACTGTTAACCCAGGTCTACAACCAAGTCACTGTTAACCCAGGTCTACAACCAAATCACTGTTAACCCAGGTCTACAATCAAGTCACTGTTAACCCAGGTCTACAACCAAGTCACTGTTAACCCAGGTCTACAACCAAGTCACTGTTAACCCAGGTCTACAACCAAGTCACTGTTAACCCAGGTCTACAACCAAGTCACTCTTAACCCAGGTCTACAACCAAATCACTGTTAACCCAGGTCTACAATCAAGTCACTGTTAACCCAGGTCTACAACCAAGTCACTGTTAACCCAGGTCTACAATCAAGTCACTGTTAACCCAGGTCTACAACCAAGTCACTGTTAACCCAGGTCTACAATCAAGTCACTGTTAACCCAGGTCTACAATCAAGTCACTGTTAACCCAGGTCTACAATCAAGTCAGGTAACCCAGGTCTACAACCAAGTCCACTGTAACCCAGGTCTACAACCAAGTCAATGTTCACCAGGTATACAACAAGTCACTGTTAAACCCAGGTCTACAACAAATCACTGTTAACCCAGGTCTTTACAACAATCAATCACTGTTAACCCAGGTCTACCAACAAAGTCACTGTTAAACCAGGTCTACAACCAAATTCACTGTTAACCCAGGTCTACAACCCAAGTCACTGTTCACCCAGGTCTACAACCAAGTCACTGTTTTAACCCAGGTCTACAACAAGTCACTGTTAACCAGGGTATAAACCAATCACTGTTTAACCCAGTTTAAATCAAGGCACTGTTAAACCCAGGTCTACACCACGGCACTGTTCACCCAGGTCTACAAATCAAGTCACTGTTAACCCGGTCTTACAACCAAGTCACTGTACCCAGGTCTACAACCACATCACTGTTAACCCCAGGCTACAATCAGTCACTGTTAACCCGGTCTACAACCAATCACTGTAACCCCGGTCTACAACCCCCAAGTCACTGTTCACCCAGGTCTACAATCAAGTCAATGTTAACACAGTCTAAACAAAGCATGTTAACCCCAGGTCTACAACCCAAATCACTGTTACCCAGGTATACATCAAGTCACTGTTAACCCAGGTCTACAACCAAATCACTGGCTAACCCAGGTCTACAACCAAGTCCTGTTCACCCAGGGTCTACATAAAGTCACTGTAACCCAGGTTACACCAAGTCACTGTAACCAAGGTCTACAACAAAAGCACTGAACCCAGGTCTACCTCAAGTCACTGTTAACCCAGGTCTACAACACAAGTCACTTTTAAACCCAGGTATACCATCAAGTCACTGTTAACCCAGGTCTACAACCAAGTCACTGTTAACCCAGGTCTACAATCAAGTCACTGTTAACCCAGGTCTACAACCAAATCACTGTTAACCCAGGTCTACAATCAAGTCACTGTTAATCCAGGTCTACAACCAAGTCACTGCTAACCCAGGTCTACAATCAAGTCACTGTTAACCCAGGTCTACAACCAAGTCACTGTTAACCCAGGTAAACAATCAAGTCACTGTTAACCCAGGTCTACAACCAAATCACTCTTAACCCAGGTCTACAATCAAGTCACTGTTAACCCAGGTCTACAACCAAATCACTCTTAACCCAGGTCTACAATCAAGTCACTGTTAACCCAGGTCTACAATCAAGTCACTGTTAACCCAGGTCTACAATCAAGTCACTGTTAACCCAGGTCTACAACCAAATCACTGTTAACCCAGGTCTACAATCAAGTCACTGTTAACCCAGGTAAACAATCAAGTCACTGTTAACCCAGGTCTACAACCAAGTCACTGTTAACCCAGGTAAACAATCAAGTCACTGTTAACCCAGGTCTACAACCAAGTCACTGTTAACCCAGGTAAACAATCAAGTCACTGTTAACCCAGGTCTACAACCAAATCACTCTTAACCCAGGTCTACAACCAAATCACTGTTAACCCAGGTCTACAATCAAGTCACTGTTAACCCAGGTCTACAACCAAATCACTGCTAACCCAGGTCTACAACCAAGTCACTGTTCACCCAGGTCTACAATCAAGTCACTGTTAACCCAGGTCTACAACCAAGTCACTGTTAACCCAGGTCTACAACCAAGTCACTGTTAACCCAGGTCTACAACCAAGTCACTGTTAACCCAGGTCTACAACCAAATCACTCTTAACCCAGGTCTACAATCAAGTCACTGTTAACCCAGGTCTACAACCAAATCACTCTTAACCCAGGTCTACAATCAAGTCACTGTTAACCCAGGTCTACAACCAAATCACTCTTAACCCAGGTCTACAATCAAGTCACTGTTAACCCAGGTAAACAATCAAGTCACTGTTAACCCAGGTCTACAATCAAGTCACTGTTAACCCAGGTCTACAACCAAGTCACTGTTAACCCAGGTCTACAATCAAGTCACTGTTAACCCAGGTCTACAACCAAATCACTCTTAACCCAGGTCTACAATCAAGTCACTGTTAACCCAGGTCTACAACCAAGTACTGTTTAACCCAGGTCTAAACACCAAGTCACTGTTAACCCAGGTTCTACAACCAAATCACTCTTAACAGGGCTTACAATCAAGTCACTGGTAACCCGGTGTAACAATCAAGTCACTGTTAAACCAGGTTCGCAATCAAGTCAATGTTAACCCCAGGTCTACACACCAAATCACTCTTAAACCCAGGTCTAAAATCAATCACTGTTACCCAGGTTACAACCAAATCCCTTCTTAACCCAGGTTACATCAAGTCATGTTAACCCAGTAAACAATTCAGTCACTGTTAAAACGGTCTACAATCAAGTCACTGTTAACCCCGGTCTACAACCAAGTCAATGTGAACACAGGTTACAATCAAGTCACTGTAACCCAGGTTACAACCAAGTCACTGTTAACCCAGGTCTACAATCAAGTCACTGTTAACCCAGGTCTACAACCAAATCACTGTTAACCCAGGTCTACAACCAAATCACTGTTAACCCAGGTCTACAACCAAGTCACTGTTAACCCAGGTCTACAATCAAGTCACTGTTAACCCAGGTCTACAACCAAATCACTGTTAACCCAGGTCTACAACCAAATCACTCTTAACCCAGGTCTACAATCAAGTCACTGTTAACCCAGGTCTACAACCAAATCACTGTTAACCCAGGTCTACAACCAAGTCACTGTTAACCCAGGTCTACAATCAAGTCACTGTTAACCCAGGTCTACAATCAAGTCACTGTTAACCCAGGTCTACAACCAAATCACTGTTAACCCAGGTCTACAATCAAGTCACTGTTAACCCAGGTCTACAATCAAGTCACTGTTAACCCAGGTCTACAACCAAGTCACTGTTAACCCAGGTCTACAATCAAGTCACTGTTAACCCAGGTCTACAACCAAGTCACTGTTAACCCAGGTCAATCAAGTCACTGTTAACCCAGGTCTACAACCAAATCACTCTTAACCCAGGTCTACAACCAAATCACTGTTAACCCAGGTCTACAATCAAGTCACTGTTAACCCAGGTCTACAACCAAATCACTGTTAACCCAGGTCTACAACCAAGTCACTGTTAACCCAGGTCTACAATCAAGTCACTGTTAACCCAGGTCTACAACCAAGTCACTGTTAACCCAGGTCTACAACCAAGTCACTGTTAACCCAGGTCTACAACCAAGTCACTGTTAACCCAGGTCTACAACCAAATCACTCTTAACCCAGGTCTACAATCAAGTCACTGTTAACCCAGGTCTACAACCAAATCACTCTTAACCCAGGTCTACAATCAAGTCACTGTTAACCCAGGTCTACAACCAAGTCACTCTTAACCCAGGTCTACAATCAAGTCACTGTTAACCCAGGTCAACAAGTCACTGTTAACCCAGGTCTACAATCAAGTCACTGTTAACCCAGGTCTACAACCAAGTCACTGTTAACCCAGGTCTACAACCAAGTCACTGTTAACCCAGGTCTACAACCAAATCACTCTTAACCCAGGTCTACAATCAAGTCACTGTAACCCAGGTCTACAATCAAGTCACTGTTAACCCAGGTCTACAACCAAGTCACTGTTAACCCAGGTAAACAATCAAGTCACTGTTAACCCAGGTCTACAACCAAATCACTCTTAACCCAGGTCTACAATCAAGTCACTGTTAACCCAGGTCTACAACCAAATCACTCTTAACCCAGGTCTACAATCAAGTCACTGTTAACCCAGGTCTACAATCAAATCACTGTTAACCCAGGTCTACAATCAAGTCACTGTTAACCCAGGTCTACAATCAAGTCACTGTTAACCCAGGTCTACAATCAAGTCACTGTGAAAGGGTTATTATAGTAGTCAAGAAGCATCCTTACAACATTGCTTTGTCAAATTCTCAGTCTAGCAGCTGTTTAAAAAGGCCTTTGGTGGTTGTGTTGTGGTAGTTGCTATGCAAAATTCCATATATGGAAATTCAGTGGTTAGCTGGGAGTTCATGAAAACAATAGCCATCCATTTTTAAAGTGTCTAAAGTATGACACACAAGTCATACTAAATAACCCACAAATATTACTAAATAGCCCACAAATATTATTAAATAACCCACAAATATTACTATATTACCCACAAATATTATTAAATAACCCACAAATATTACTATATTACCCACACATATAACTATATTACCCACACATATTACTATATTACCCACAAATATTACTATATTACCCACAAATAAACAATATTACTAAATAACCCACAAATATTATTAAATAACCCACAAATAAACAAACTTACAATCAATATACAAAATAACTCATAAATAAACAACCTTACTCTTCCCTTGCCTCATCCACTTACTGGTAGAGTCATGTATAAATGCAATGCAGCTGCAGTTAGCCTTTATTTGATCTCCAGTAGAACTTAAGTTGGAGCCCACTTTCAAGTCATGGATCCAAGTCTACAATGTTACCATTTATGGGTAGAGCTCCCAAGGACCTAAATGGCTTACCTCTTTCTTGTGGACATTAGCTACAGCATTTTTGAATTTGGAGGTGTTCTTCAACCAACTCATCACGTAATCAGTACAACGTCTGACGGGATAAAAACGGTAGATGCCGTCTTGCTTTTGTTTATCAAATCGCAATCGGTACGAATCGCCATGGGGTGTGGTTGGATTTTCAAACGGTAAGAGGTCGATAGTTTAGTGGCTATAATTCTCACCACCATCATCGATCATAATGAGAGGTTAGTGAGACATTCCCTCTGAAATATAATAGCTGATCAGTTCATTTAGAAAGAGTGGAGTAATAATTTGAAAACTCCGCGTTTGCTTAATTAAACCCTAGTTGGCTATCATCCAACCAGACTTTATGAACAAATTTTATTTCATTCGGAGTGCTTCCTTTCACTGTTGTCTTCTCAAAGCCTTGGTGGCCTTGCTGTTATACTTCTCATTGCCCTAGTGACATTGCTGTTATATACTAGGAGTACTTCTCACTGCCCTAGTGACATTGCTGTTATATACTAGTACTTCTCACTGCCCTAGTGACCTTGCTGTTATATACTAGGAGCACTTCTCACTGTCCTAGTGACCTTGCTGTTATATACTAGGAGTACTTCTCACTGCCCTAGTGACCTTGCTGTTATATACTAGGAGCACTTCTAACTGCCCTAGTGATCTTGCTGTTATATACTAGGAGTACTTCTCACTGCCCTAGTAGCCTTGCTGTTATATACTAGGAGTACTTCTCACTACCCTAGTGACCTTGCTGTTATATACTAGGAGTACTTCTCACTACCCTAGTGACCTTGCTGTTATATACTAGGAGTATTTCTCACTACCCTAGTGACATTGCTGTTGTATACTAGGAGTACTTCTCACTGCCCTAGTGACATTGCTGTTATATACTAGGAGTATTTCTCACTGCCCTAGTGACATTGCTGTTATATACTAGGAGTACTTCTCACTGCCCTAGTGACCTTGCTGTTATATACTAGGAGTACTTCTCACTACCCTAGTGACATTGCTGTTATATACTAGGAGTACTTCTCACTGCCCTAGTGCCTTGCTGTTATATACTAGGAGTACTTCTCACTACCCTAGTGACCTTGCTGTTATATACTAGGAGTACTTCTCACTACCCTAGTGACCTTGCTGTTATATACTAGGAGTACTTCTCACTGTCCTAGTGACCTTGCTGTTATATACTAGGAGTACTTCTCACTGCCCTAGTGACCTTGCTGTTATATACTAGGAGTACTTCTCACTGCCCTAGTGACCTTGCTGTTATATACTAGGAGCACTTCTCACTGTCCTAGTGACCTTGCTGTTATATACTAGGAGCACTTCTCACTGTCCTAGTGACCTTGCTGTTATATACTAGGAGTACTTCTCACTGCCCTAGTGACCTTGCTGTTATATACTAGGAGCACTTCTCACTGCCCTAGTGATCTTGCTGTTATATACTAGGAGTACTTCTCACTGCCCTAGTAGCCTTGCTGTTATATACTAGGAGTACTTCTCACTACCCTAGTGACCTTGCTGTTATATACTAGGAGTACTTCTCACTACCCTAGTGACCTTGCTGTTATATACTAGGAGTACTTCTCACTACCCTAGTGACATTGCTGTTGTATACTAGGAGTACTTCTCACTGCCCTAGTGACATTGCTGTTATATACTAGGAGTATTTCTCACTGCCCTAGTGACATTGCTGTTATATACTAGGAGTACTTCTCACTGCCCTAGTGACCTTGCTGTTATATACTAGGAGTACTTCTCACTACCCTAGTGACATTGCTGTTATATACTAGGAGTATTTCTCACTGCCCTAGTGACATTGCTGTTGTAGGAGTACTTCTCACTGCCCTAGTGACCTTGCTGCTATATACTAGGAGTACTTCTCACTGCCCTAGTGACATTGCTGTTGTATACTAGGAGTACTTCTCACTACCCTAGTGACCTTGCTGTTATATACTAGGAGTACTTCTCACTGCCCTAGTGACATTGCTGTTGTAGTACTTCTCACTGCCCTAGTGACCTTGCTGCTATATACTAGGAGTACTTCTCACTACCCTAGTGATTGCTGTTGTATACTAGGAGTACTTCTCACTGCCCTAGTGACCTTGCTGTTATATACTAGGAGTACTTCTCACTGCCCTAGTGACATTGCTGTTGTATACTAGGAGTACTTCTCACTGCCCTAGTGACATTGCTGTTGTAGGAGTACTTCTCACTGCCCTAGTGACCTTGCTGTTATATACTAGGAGTACTTCTCACTGCCCTAGTAGCCTTGCTGTTATATACTAGGAGTACTTCTCACTGCCCTAGTGACCTTGCTGTTATATACTAGGAGTACTTCTCACTGCCCTAGTAGCCTTGCTGTTATATACTAGGAGTACTTCTCACTGCCCTAGTGACCTTGCTGTTATATACTAGGAGTATTTCTCACTGCCCTAGTGACCTTGCTGTTATATACTAGGAGTACTTCTCACTGCCCTAGTGACATTGCTGTTGTAGGAGTACTTCTCACTGCCCTAGTGACATTGCTGTTGTAGGAGTACTTCTCACTGCCCTAGTGACATTGCTGTTGTAGGAGTACTTCTCACTGCCCTAGTGACCTTGCTGTTATATACTAGGAGTACTTCTCACTGCCATAGTGACCTTACTGTTATACTAGGAGTACTTCACATTGCCTAGTAATTTTGGTGTTTTTTTCAATCAAGACTCATTTAGATATAATTAAGAAGTATTAGTTTTGATAACGTGTATTTACACAATAAAATTAGCAACAAGTCATGGCAGGAGTTAGCTCATGATCTGGGTATTAGCACAATGCAGTATTTATTAGTACTGCATGATAACACGGTTGTTTTAAATCTTGTTTTAATCTTGTATGTTTTGTTGCAGCTATTATCATGGGTCTGTTGCAGCTATTATAGATCAGGTTGCCAGGTAGAATTCTTCACTGAGATGACAAGAATGACTGGTCAGGTCAGTGAAGAGAGTGAACGCAACTCTCGCTCAAAAGATCATATTTTTTCCTCTTTTCAAATGCACCATTTGATTGGTGGGTTCTGTGGTGGAGTGACGGCAACTTTAATCACTCATCCGTTTGACCTCATAAAGCTAAGACTGGCAGGTAAATATATTTAGCTTTATATCCTTGGGTTTTTTTCAAATCTTTTATTTCTCTGTCATTTCGCCACAAAATTCATGACTACTAATTTAGTAACTGATCTAGCAGTGAATAAGTTGTAGACATTCTTCAAGTAGCTGTGAGGGTCCACTACATGTCATTCAAGTAGCTGTGAGGGTCCACTAGTAGCTGTGAGGGTCCACTACATATCATTCAAGTAGCTGTGAGTGTCCAATACTGCAGGAGGCAAGAAGTTATTTGCTCACATGATTATGATGTGACTATAGAAGGCATTAACCGCATACATGTAAGCTAGTATTTTTGCAGAGCTGACGTAACCTTATATTTTCTCAAAATCAGTCTGAAATAAATATATATAAAAAAGCACAATAAAAGGTCTAGTATCATAGTTCTGAGTGAGTTCATACCTAAATCAATGGTTAATTGGCGATCTCCCAAATCAGAGTGTGACAGACAGACAGGACAACTACTATGACTCTCTCGTGCATGCACACTAGGTGTTAATAAATTAAGGGCATTCTCGGCTAAAATAATTACAATAATAGCAATTATTTTTCATTCTAACAGCCAATATTAAGTTAATTAAAACTTATCCAATATTTTGACATTTTGCCGAAGTCCTCTTCAGGGGTCAACTGGGGTCGAACTCTCCATGGTGATAGAATGAACACAATGTAAGCAGCAAGATTACTGCAGGGTACGCTTACTGTTTATTATATCCTGGACCTCCTGAAGGGTGATTTGCACGCAGCATAGATAGCCAGCATCCAAAAAAAAACAAAAAAAAACAATCAAAGATACTATACTCATTAGCACTGAGTCATTCATAGTCTATAGTATACCCTACAGCTGTGGTAAAGTATATATAGGTGAAACAACTAGAAGGCTTGAGCAGATAGTGAAAGAACACCAGGATGCTTGTAAGAGAGGTGATGAGAAGGTTTCAGCCATTGCTGAACATACTTGGCAGCAACATCACCCTATTAAATGGAAAGAGGTAGGAAGATAGAGCCAGTAAGAATCGTGAGTTAAAGATCAAGGAAGCTCTACACATACAGATCATGGTTGGGGTCAAATACTATGAAATACAAATACTTTGACAAACTCAAATACAAAATATAAATACTTTCCTGGATATAATTTCAATCACAAATACTTTTGAATTGCATCACTATTAGTTAGCTAAAGTGTGGTGTGATTACAGTTAATATATGAAAGTGAAAGGCTTGATTGAAAATGAACTTTTGTACTAAGTTGTAGGAATACATAAATATACTGGAGCTATTTTGCTTTTTTTTTTCATTGACTTTCCAAAGAGCAAGAAAACTTTTTTCTTGTGATAGCTATGGAGTTTAAAGGTATTCATCAGAGATGTGAACCCTACACGCTACTATACACTAGCAAGCTATTACAGTGTCATTCTCAGACCATAAAAACATATAATATTTTGGAATATGAAATGCTGTTCATAAGAGAATCTGAACATGTCGGGGACACTCGCTGGTAGGTTTAATACGAACTCCAATTTCAGCACTTGGTAACTACTTGGCAAAAAGCAAAACTACTGCAGGCAGGAAGAAATTATTTTATCACATAGTTATGATGTAACAATAGGAGGCGCTTCCCACATCAGCCTATGACTGTGCAACCAAGAAATGACAAGATTTTTTCTGAAAAACTAAGTTAAAACAAAAATATTCGGACACATTAAAGGCTCAGTCTAGTCTTGATGGGTTGTAATAATTTAGCTTCATTGCTTCATTGCAGGCAGTGATTACCCAAACATTGAAAGAGGCATCAAACTGTTGTACTGGACAATTTCTGTCCAACATATAATTCTGTAATTTCAAGAAATAAAGAATATAGAATGAATCTTCCCAGTAGAAATTTGTTTCAGGTGATCATTTATCTTTCTACTAATTTGAGATCTCAATAATTATTTTTTAAAAAGTATTTGAAATAATAATATAAATACTTCACATTTAAATCTGAAAATACTATAAGTAATCCGAAATAGTATTTAATACAGCTTAAATACAAAATACTCATGTATTTGACCCCAACCCTGATACAGATGACACCAGACAACAAAGACATAAGTTTAGAGTTACAGCAAGAAGTTGAAATGTCCGGTTAAGTTTTAATTGACATAATGTTGGCTTTTAGCACGAGAAAATTTGCTAATATTTGTCATTTTGTTTATATGATTACAATTCCTATTCAATAACTCCATATTTATATCTCTTATGGTCATTTAGCAGTCATTCTTTTTCCTGTTTTCAATTGAAAAATCTATTTCGGGGATGAAATATTTAATTTGTTTAGTATGGAAAGGTCATTTATTGAATTTGCTATAATTTGTAGTGATAAAACAGTTGTGTATATAATCTATTCAATTATTTATAACTTTTACTAGTGAGCTAGTTCATATTTGTAGATAGATCAGCTACTTCATAGTGTTGCTATTGGTGATCGTATAATACTTTCAAGATAGCTAGTTGTCAGTATAAATATCAGTTTAGTAAGTCATTTACTTTTTAATCACCAATAAGCATTATTTAAAAGATCTGAAAGTAATTTCAAAGAAAGAACGAAGTGATGATAGTGAAATCCTGATTAACCACCCACGTCAAGTTATATAGCAGTACATATTAGCCATTAATATAGTTGTAAAATGTATAAATAGAAACAATCATCATAGCTTAATTAGCAGGAGGCTATGCTAGATTTTTTTTGACTTGTCAATAGTTCACGACGGTCAAAACATCCAAGGAAGGTCTCGCTATAAGGGATTTGTTCATGGTGTTAGAACTGCAATAAAAGAAACAGGATTTCAGGGGATATACAGAGTAAGTCTAATTTAGTGTAAGACTTGAAGACTTACATTGCATAAGAAATTTAGTTCATTTATATTGATGGTGTATTTTTAAATCCCAGCCTAACATGGACAGCAATAATTCTTATCAGAATGTGTTTGTGTTGTGATATTGAGCTAACATATTATATTAGGTAAAGTAATTGTTGGATATTGAAACTATTCCTTCACTGATAGTTAAACTTATAAATGAATGCAGGGAGCTTCAGCAAATGTGGCTGGATCTGGACTCTCGTGGGGACTGTATTTTGGTTTGTAAGTTGATTATAGAGTTCTTGATGATTTCTGGATTGGAGAAATTCAATTTCTAAGTCATATTCAACTTCAGCAAAAAGCTAATTAGTGTTGTCCAGTAATCCCATAAGACATAAAATCCCATGGGATGGCCTATAAAATTTTAATTTGAAACTTTCGCTGCAGAACACTCCTCCTTGTAATTGAGTTTTTGTGCTTGTAGTCACATGACTGGTGTAGTAACTTGACTGGTGTGGTCACATGACTGGTGAAGTCACATAACTTGCTCAATATGAGTTTTTGCCTCCCTTACACTTCCTTGGTGCTCAGGAAGCTATGCCCCTCCACAATACCTGAGTACATAGTACATGTACGTAGTTCATGAGTACATTTAGAACTTCTATTACTTCTTTCTCAGCTTGTTACCACAACTAGCACCAGGTTGACATGCAGGTCTTACTACTACAACTAGCACCAGGTTAACATGCAGGTCTTACTACCACAATTAGCACCAGGTTGACATGCAGGTCTTACTACCACAACTAGCACCAGGTTGACATGCAGGTCTTGCTACCACAACTAGCACCAGGTTAACATGCAGGTCTTACTACCACAACTAGCACCAGGTTAACATGCAGGTCTTACTACCACAACTAGCACCAGGTTGACATGCAGGTCTTACTACCACAACTAGCACCAGGTTGACATGTAGGTCTTACTACCACAACTAGCACCAGGTTGACATGCAGGTCTTACTATTACAACTAGCACCAGGTTGACATGTAGGTCTTACTACCACAACTAGCACCAGGTTGACATGCAGGTCTTACTACTACAACTAGCACCAGGTTGACATGCAGGTCTTACTACTACAACTAGGTTGACACCAGGTTGACATGCAGGTCTTACTAGCTACAGGTTGACATGCAGCACCAGGTTGACATGCAGGTCTTACTACTACAACTAGCACCAGGTTGACATGCAGGTCTTACTACTACAACTAGCACTAGCACCAGCAGGTTGACATGCAGGTCTTGCTACCACAACTAGCACCAGGTTGACATGCAGGTCTTACTACCACAACTAGCACCAGGTTGACATGCAGGTCTTGCTACCACAACTAGCACCAGGTTGACATGCAGGTCTTACTACTACAACTAGCACCAGGTTGACATGTAGGTCTTACTACCACAACTAGCACCAGGTTGACATGCAGGTCTTACTATTACAACTAGCACCAGGTTGACATGTAGGTCTTACTACCACAACTAGCACCAGGTTGACATGCAGGTCTTACTACTACAACTAGCACCAGGTTGACATGCAGGTCTTACTACTACAACTAGCACCAGGTTGACATGCAGGTCTTACTACTACAACTAGCACCAGGTTGACATGCAGGTCTTACTACTACAACTAGCACCAGGCTGACATGTAGGTCTTACTACCACAACTAGCACCAGGTTGACATGCAGGTCTTGCTACCACAACTAGCACCAGGTTGACATGCAGGTCTTGCTACCACAACTAGCACCAGGTTGACATGCAGGTCTTACTACTACAACTAGCACCAGGTTGACATGCAGGTCTTACTACTACAACTAGCACCAGGTTGACATGCAGGTCTTACTACCACGACTAGCACCAGGTTGACATGTAGGTCTTACTACTACAACTAGCACCAGGTTGACATGCAGGTCTTACTACTACAACTAGCACCAGGTTGACATGCAGGTCTTACTACTACAACTAGCACCAGGTTGACATGCAGGTCTTACTACTACAACTAGTACCAGGTTGACATGCAGGTCTTACTACCACAACTAGCACCAGGTTGACATGCAGGTCTTACTACTACAACTAGTACCAGGTTGACATGCAGGTCTTACTACCACAACTAGCACCAGGTTGACATGCAGGTCTTGCTACCACAACTAGCACCAGGTTGACATGCAGGTCTTACTATTACAACTAGCACCAGGTTGACATGCAGGTCTTACTACTACAACTAGCACCAGGTTGACATGCAGGTCTTGCTACCACAACTAGCACCAGGTTGACATGCAGGTCTTACTACTACAACTCACCAGGTTAACATGCAGGTCTTACTACTACAACTAGCACCAGGTTGACATGCAGGTCTTGCTACCACAACTAGCACCAGGTTGACATGCAGGTCTTGCTACCACAACTAGCACCAGGTTGACATGCAGGTCTTACTACTACAACTAGCACCAGGTTGGCATGCAGGATGCACATCTTATATACTGTGATCCACTTAGCTCGTATTTTCACAAAATAGTGAGAGTTAATGACTTTACCACCAGCAATGCACAACCGTAAATGTTTCTTTCTTGTTTCAATACAATACTTAATCATAATCTCTACATATTCGGTCATTCATTGTTTATTTACTATTTTTGTTTGTTTAGATACAATATGTTTAAATATAATTTCCAAGAAGGTTCTACTAAGTCACTGAGTCCGTGGCATCATCTGTTGTGTGCAGCAAGTGCAGGTTAATTTCTCTCTATCTCTCTCTGAAGGATAGTTAATGTAATTATATTTTTGTAGGAATGCTGACTCTAACTGTAGCCAATCCCATCTGGGTGGTTAAGACACGGCTATGTCTACCAGACACGCCTTCTGTGCCTTCTCACATGCGATATTTTGGACTGAGAGATGGTCTTTACAAATTGTACAAGTATGAAGGAATCAGAGGTCTCTATAAAGGTTATATTCCTGGAGTGTTCGGAACATCTCATGGTGCCATTCAGTTTATGATTTATGAAGAGCTAAAGAAGCTATATAGTAGTTCTTATGGCATGCAGACATCTTTGGTAGGTCTATCAATAATTTGGGTACAGTTATATATAAGAAGCCAGTCCTAGATTGCAAATTTTAATTTCCTGACCTTTTTTTTTTTTTTTTTTTTTTTTTTTTGAGCAAAAGAAAAAAGAAAAAAGAAAGAACTGACGAAGTAATTAATGTAATTATCAGCGTATTCAACAATATTGATTACTAGCAAATGCCTGCCACACTGTGGCACTTGATGTACTAATTATAAGTCAACAATTGATTTGTTATTGTTATGTATAATTTATTTAGCCTGTTTTAGCTTATCTTACAATGGCAGCTTGCAGTAAGTTCACTGCAGTCTCAATCACTTACCCATATCAAGTTGTTCGTGCCAGACTGCAAGTAAGTTTTATAGTTTATGTTGAGGAGATAAGTGAATTTTTTTTTCTTCCATTTAGGATCAGGATGTGAAGTATCGAGGGATGTATGATGTAATTTATAAAACATACTCGTAAGTGCATGCACTTCAAGTAGTTAGATTTGTTGCAACCTCAAATGAAATTTTGTCTTTATTTGGCTACCTGTAGAATCATATAAAACGACGCTAGTATTATAGCCATCACTAATTCCTATTACTGAAATAACAGATAACATAGTCACTCCCGAATTACTTTCACACTTAGCTCACATGTATGTTTAAAACACAGCAATGCTTTGCTGCAATACTTCTGTTATAGACAATATATCTCATTTATATTAGACATGATGCAAGCATTTGAGTCATGTGCTTCAAGCACATATTTTAGGGAAGTGCTTAAGCACAAGCAATAGTGTTTTATTGGCAAATTTTTGAAGCTTCAAGCACTTTAAAGAGCTTGAAACACAAATTTACTAAAACATTACAGTCACAAACAGGTCTATCTATATAATAATACGCTTGTCTGTCAGTAGCGACAACAACTGACCATGAACTGAGCCGGATTGGTAAAGTGGCATCAGAACGGGTTAGTCAGTGTCAGTAATAGCAACTACGGTTTGGTATGTAAATCGAGGAGTGTTCTTCTCCAGAGTAGTTCGGGTTCTCTAGGTCTTACTTTGCCTTCAACCTGAACCACTGCTGTTATAATCCTTTTACTCCTTCTCAACTCGAGTTCTGTCAGTCAAGTTAGCTAACAGCAGTCTAACTTTTTAAGTTGTTATAATATTGGTTGCTAAGACAGAACTAAACTGAGAATAATGATACAGTGCTTAAATATGAATTTGTGAATAATGACGTAGTTATTCAAATGTCCAATCAAATAAATACACAAGTGATGGAGCGAGGACGAAGTTGTTCAACGAACATCGTACTTTGCAGCAGAAGTGCCCGATTTACGGTGTGCAAACTAAAATACAATAATAATGACAATGATATAAAACATAGCTAGCTAAAATGATTATGTTCATGTGGAGTGGTTCTCCACACTAGCGTAGCAAGTTACCTCACCCCAGGTGAGGACAGGTAAGTTCACAAGGCAATCCAAAGCGAAGGCAACAGTTTCACAAAGCCCAAGTCCATAATCATGGTATAAGCAATTCCATTTAGCACGATCAAGATGTGATCACCTTTTAACATGGCAACTATTCGTATTTGGGAATCCCTATCCAAGATTTTAGTGCTCACCTCATGAATTTGGAGAGCTTAGAGGGAGACTGGAAAGTATTGCCAAAAGAATGGCAAGATAAACAAAGATGGCTTTTTTCAAAAAGAGGAAAGATAAATAAATAGCTTGTTAGCTGGCGTTGCAGCTATATTGCTAGTACCTAGTTAGCAGAGACTGAGGGTCTCTGAACAGCCAGCTATAGGCCCTTTGCTCAGTTTTAAATTTGACCTGCAAAAGTTACTCAATTTTTATTACTTGTTGCACTTCCTGTCAGAACTTGCTGCTGTGAGTAAGCATCCATCTTGCTGTTGTGAGCATCCATCTTGTCTTGCTGTTGAGAGTGAGCATCCATCTTGTCTTGCTGTTGTGAGTGAGCATCCATCTTGTCTTGCTGTTGTGAGTGAGCATTCATCTTGTCTTGCTGTTGAGAGTGAGCATCCATCTTGTCTTGCTGTTGTGAGTGAGCATCCATCTTGTCTTGCTGTTGTGAGTGAGCATCCATCTTGCTGTTGTGAGTGAGCATCCATCTTGTCTTGCTGTTGTGAGTGAGCATCCATCTTGCTGTTGTGAGTGAGCATCCATCTTGTCTTGCTGTTGTGAGTGAGCATCCATCTTGTCTTGCTGTTGTGAGTGAGCATCCATCTTGCTGTTGTGAGTGAGCATCCATCTTGTCTTGCTGTTGTGAGTGAGCATCCATCTTGTCTTGCTGTTGTGAGTGAGCATCCATCTTGCTGTTGTGAGTGAGCATCCATCTTGTCTTGCTGTTGTGAGTGAGCATCCATCTTGCTGTTGTGAGTTAATTACTGCAGTCTTCCAACTACCCTCCTCCTCTAACTCACCTTGTTCCACTTCCTTCGCCTCTGGTAGGACTTGCTGTGCCACAGCCTCTCCCTAGCTGTGTAGATTGGCGGAGGTGTAGGGATGGGCCTGCCCTTCCCTTTACCACTTGTGACTGGGTGCAAAGTGGTGATAGGGATAATTGGGCATTACGGGGGAATTCCCCCTTTTTGCTCATGGCCCCAACACCGATCACATCAGCGTGTATATCCCACTGATGGAGAGCTATGTGCATCTCTTTTATACATGAATACAGGTTGTGGGTGAGTGGGGCATTTCGTGTGAGCTGTGTTCTGGTGGCTCAGCCATCTTCTCCTGCTACCATCCACGTGTCAACTGATCTCACGTGCTTCCCGTCCCGTCCCAGTTCTGGCACTCTTTTCAGGTGCCCCACCCCCACTGGTCAGTCCCTTGTAATTAACTAGGTGCTATGGTTAAACCTTATTTAATTACTGCAGTCTTCCAACTACCTTCCTCCCCTAACTCACCTTGTTCCACTTCCTTCGCCTCTGGTAGGACTTGCTGTGCCATAGCCTCTCCCTAGCTGTGTAGATTGGCGGAGGTGTAGGGATGGGCCTGCCCTTCCCCCTTTCCACTTGCGACTGGGTGCAAAGTGGTGATAGGGATAATTGGGCATTAAGGGAGGAATTCCCCTTTTTGCCCATGGCCCCAAGGTTGGCATGACCCCCCAAGCACCACCCTCCTCTCTCCCTCATCACCACATTTATTTCACACCCTGCCTCACTGTACTTATCCTGCATGCTATTTATTTCTTTTTACTTTAATGTATAATTTTAAAAAAATTCTTATCATCTTTACTGTTCTTTTTTTTTTTTTTTTTTTTTTTAATTGGTGAGCCTGACAGTTGTTAGTGTGTGATGATGACTTGTCATGACATGAGCCCCTACCCTAGATGATCTCCCCCCATGTTCTGCTAGATAGTGGCACTGTACTCGGTCCCCCTCTTTCATGCCCCTGCTAGTTTCTTGGAATAGTTAGCCAACTGCTCCCTCGGAATTTTAATGTACTCCAGGTACGCCAGGCTTCTCCACCTGCCCCGAGTCTTAATCACTGCATCTTCCATACCTGCTGTTGCCGCTGAAGTTGCTGCCCCAATTCTGAAGCTGTGTCCGCAGTACTTCATGGCATCCATCCCCGCTTTTTGCAGTGCGCTCTTCATCGCCTCCACTAGCCGCTGCCTCGTCAGCACTCGTCCGTCTCTGAACTTGAACAGTGGGCCCGGCCCCCATCCTCTCTCTACTAGGTACCTCAACATAGCTGTCACCAGGCACAAATCTGCTTCTGTCTTGCCCACAAAGATGTCCATCCCTTTCCTAAACGGGTCAGTTTTTGACGATTTGATTGTCACCCTCATAACTGTGGGTCTGCGAGGGAAGTTGAATGACAGGTCCTTTGGGGTGAGGTAAGTCTTTGGGTCGAAGCCTGTGTCACTTGGAACCGTCATCTCTCCCGTCTGAAGGAAGCCAAAGAATCCCAGGTATACTGCTGCCCATAGCATCTTCATGTCCTGGTCGTGACTATCTGCCTGCCACACCGCCTTTATCTTATGCATGATGTTTGGAGTCACAGGTAGTCTTTCCCTCCTCCCTGCTCCTTGTCTGACTTCTTCCCTCTTGACGCCCTGTAGAATGTATCGCAGCCTGTGAAGAGGGTTCCTAAACTGGTCTCCTTTTCCTTCGCTTATCTGCAGGAATCGAATTGCTGACAGGTATGCCTTCATGGTACGGTGCTTCAAGCCTTCCCCTGCCAGATGGGCTACATAGTATGACAGGACTGTCTCTGTCGCTGGTATAGGCCTCAGGTTGCTCTGTCTACAGAATTGCTGATACCTTCTTTGGGCACTACCATATGCCCGTTGTGTGGACTCTGCCAGGCCCTTGGCGAACAGGCGGCTAGCACTCTGATGCAGCACTCTGATGTCCAGTCCTGCCTCTGGAGCACCTGGGCCTCTACTAGCACTGTAGGGATAGGTGTCGGACTCTCTGCTGCTTCCGGATTTTGGAAGAGAAACAGACTGGTTATTGCGTGACAGAGCATCAGCACTTCGGTTCTCCACTCCTCAGATGTGCACCGCCCACAAAGCGACATCATGCATTGCCTGGAATATGAAGGCACTTCTTAATAACTGCATGGCCATCTCACACCTGCTTGTCCCGGAGTTGATCAGCTCTACTATAGCTGCATTATCGCAGCGACATCGCACCAGCTTACCAGCCCACCGGTCCCCCCATAGTGCCAGTGCCCACACAATTGGCAGGAGCTCCTTCACCATGATGTTTGTGTCCCTCCATGAGTCAGGCCATTTCAGCTGGAACCATCCTCCCCCTGAGGTAAACGCTCCGCAGCCCCAGCTTCCTGACGCGTCTGATGTCAGGGTCGCTTCATAGTTGCTCTTGAACCCTGACCTCATCATACTTCTGCCATTCCAACCTGACAGAAAAGTATCCCACCAGTAAAGGTCCTATCTGAACCCCCAGTTTAGTCTGATTCTGTGGTGTGGCTTCATCGCTACAGCTAGCAATGCTATAGGAAAGACCTTCCTGGCTGCAGCCGTTCAGTGCCAGTTGAATTGACCTGCTGGCTGGTCTACCCCTTTCGCCAATCACCAGGAAGTCATCCAGGTAGTGCAGCGTGTCTAGCCCTTCTCCCTCTAGCATCCACTGCAATGCATCCGCCAGGGCATTGAAGATCTTTGGGGCCAACCGTAGACCAAACGGCAGGACCGTATCTATATAAAGACACCCCTTCCATACCATGCCAAGGAGGTGTCTGTCTTCTGGGTGTACCGGTACGGTCCTGTAAGCACTCTCTATGTCGAACTTAGCCAACATGACTTCTTGCTGTCTGTTTGCCAATACCCTGGTCACTGCTGCATCCACCGACGTATACTGGAGTGAGCACAGATCCGACTCGATCCCGTCGTTCACACTTAGGCCCTCTGGATGAGACAGGTCCACTACGAGATGATACTTCCCTGGTTGGTGCGGCTTTTCGATGACCCCAAACCTCACTTGGGCCTCTGGAAGCTGTTCTCTCATCATAGGGCCTTTGACCTTGCCCAGGCTCACAGCCTTCCGGATGTATTGGTCTACCACTGCCGGGTTCTGCACCGCTGACAGCATGTTTGTCTTTGCTGCCACACACTTGCACCTCCCGTGTCTGAAGCCAATTCTAAAGCCTCTCCTCAGCCCCTTTATAATGTTCTCTTTGAAGGCCTTGTCCGGGTGATCCGCAAGGCGCTTTCCATTCATCTGCTTTAAGCGGGGTGACTATCTCCCGTAGTTCCCCAGGGAGCTCGACAGGTCTGCTGGGTCCTCTGCCGTCTAGTCTCCAAGTGCAGCGTATACGGGTACATTGCTCTCCCTGTAAGTCAGTATGCGACAACCCCCCATAACTGCTATGCTCACAGGACAGTGACCCCTTACCATACGACAGCAAACTTAATTACCCTGCTGACACTTTACCCCCTCCTAAATCCTCATTACTGCTCGCGATGCTTTACCTTATTAGTTTTAAATCTCTTTACCTGCTCCCGTTCCTCAGTCCCTATCTATACTTTATATGACGCCCTTGTGGCTATCTGACAGATTCACTAACTCATGCCTCAATGATATGCATTCATATACTTGTGTACACCAATCTCTCTGCTATGATGATTGTTCTTTACAGGCGCTTTGCAGTCTGGTCCTTTCTGTAGCCCTCCTTTCCTCTACACACAGACCTCCTATGGTTCCCCCCACAAACTGAGCAGACGTGCTCGAACCGACAGTACGGGAGTGTACATTGGCCATCGTAACATGCCCCTTGCTGGCCTGCTCGTCTCATGAGGTCGCCACCAGCCGGGTTTCCTTCTACCCGTTTCCACCTCCTCTGGCCCTGGTCCTGAATCTGGACCACTGGCACTTCTCTACCAGGGTGAGGGCGCTTTCCTCCATTAGGTGGTCGGACAGCATACAGTGTGTGCAGAACTGTCCCCTGCTGGCATAGGCTAAGAAAGTCGTCAAATACAAGCTTTGGTTGACTCTTGAAAAATCGACTGTTTCTAGGGATGTGATTTGTTGTCGGAAGGTACTGTCATAGAGATACCATCCTCTTTCCCCACACTTTCTATGCTCTGCAATCATCATTGATTGGTATGCCCAGCTCCCTTGCCTTATGCGGAAATCTCTGGCAAACCACCGCTGCGTAAGAACTAAAACACAGCAGCCAGCTCTGAAGGTCTGGTATCTCCCGCCGGCTCGGGCGATGTCCCTGACTGCTCTCATTTCCTGCTTCCCGCCTTCTCTCTGCTTCGACATTGTCCTTGAGGAGTTCTGCCATGTCCACAAACTCTCCTCTCAGTATTTGTTTTACCATTTTTGTAGGCACGACAGGAAGTACTTCCCCCAGGACAAATGTCCTGTTGAGCTCTACTTCTATGGCTCTCTCCTCCCTTGTTCCTTTCTCCTACCTGGGTTTCGGGCCACTCTCTGTCCTCTCCCTGCTCTCGTCCCTCTCTGGTCCCTTGGAGAACCCAGGCAGCCACAGTGACTCCACCTCCGCTGAGGATAAGTCCGCCCCCAGTTCCCCACCTGTAAATAGGAGTCTGGTAACAACAACTCTGTTTGCCCCACCAGCTTTCATCACGCTTACTTTATCCAGGCCTCTGCCCCCTACTCTCCCTGGGCCTCCACCCCTTGGCTCTTCCTGGGGCTCCCTGCCCACTTACTTTCCTTGCCCGACTCTGGGCCTTTTTCCATTGCGCGCTTTCTCTTTCCAGGCTTCTGCCCATTTTCTCGTTCCGGGCCTCCACCCACTTTCTCTCTCTGGGCCTCCACCCCTTCCACTCTCCAGGCCTCCGTCCCCTTTCTCTCTCCGGGCCTACACCCACTATCTCTCTCCGGGACTCCTCCCACTTTCTCTCT
>WLWD01001069.1_pt1 | contig 27214 bp, 18 predicted proteins | sample 6712731 | NCBI WGS metagenome assembly WLWD01 (sample SAMN12718690, study PRJNA576275) | sponge metagenome | isolation source: marine sponge | host: Mycale hentscheli | place: New Zealand: South Island, Marlborough, Capsize Point | collected 2014-11-01
TCCACAGTATTTTATTCAGTTAGTTGCTGTATCATACTCATTTCTCATACTACTCTGCTTGCTTCTTCCTACTTAAGGATAAATGTTAAATGATTAGTATATCGATTCTGAACTGATCTATTTAGCATAGTTTCTAAGTAGCGGCATATTCAGGCTTTACAACCCTGAACAGAAGCAAAACTAAAATACTACCCCCACTATTCAGTACGTGATCATTAAAAAAAAAAAAAAACTCTGTTAGAAATGTAAAATAGATTATGTTATTTAGGATCCTTAGTTCTACTATAAACGAGACCATACACGTGCAACTAGCAAATTAAACAAACTAATCTCAGCTACATTACCAACACCAAAAGAAAGCTCACGTTAAAGTATTTGGTGACCGGAATCACCAAATCTTATTATAATGATACAACTAAGTACCCAACCCAACATATAAAAAGCATTTCCATACAGTCAGTCACTAGTCTCATAAGAGCTAGCGTACACGCAGTTTTACTCACCATGAAATAAACTCTCTGCTCTAACCTTAGAGTACGCTTCTCTGGTCTCTTTCTCCCCCGCGCCCCAGCAAATTCCATCGGCAAGGTGGCGGGGGCGAGACCCATACAAAGCGCCCTCAGAAGGCGCGGACTGTTGTTATAGTTACAGTTACTTAAAAAACAATCCTATAGTTTGTAAAGCACTTAACCTTATAGAGCTAATCTGTTAACGTTTAGCTGTGTAGTTATAATAATGTTGAAACTATGAACTGAATTGGCATCACCCTGTCAGCAGCTAAAATTTCCACCAGATTGGAACCTCCTTGCCTCTCCAGATGATGGTAAAAAAAAAACAGATGGCATGACTTTAGAGCCATGGAGCTGGGAGACAATTAGTGTAGGATACCACTTGTCCAGACACTTTTTTGCATTATCTTACAGGAGACACGTCACCAGAGATACATGTTGTGTGGCAGCTTTTTATTGTTGCTATTATTATTATTATTATTATTATTATTATTTCCCTATACCCTCTCTACAAAGGGACTCTGAAGAACAACTCGACTCTTAACAACAGCCAGCGTAAATGGAACACAGTGATCTACTACAATAAAATATTAACTCTGAAAGCAGCCAAACTCTCTACAAGGGTCAAAAGACTTGACCCCAAGCATGGCCTTTGTAGAGAGGTTCCACTGTATTTCATTCATTCAGAAGGCGTCGATTGTGTTATAGCTAGTTACAGTTACTGAAAGAAAAAAAAATCTGATAGTTCACTGTAATGAGGCACTTAACCTTATATAATACAAAACGATGAACACTTTTCTTTTCTTGCTGTAGAAGTAGCTACAAATTTTATTCAATCAATTAGTCATTATTGATATTAAACAGGTTGAGACATTTGAAATCACTATAATTATAATATTTTGATAGTGTTACTAATGTTGGCTATATAGTTACATTCTTCCTTATAGTTTTTAGTAATTGTTACAGTGTAAGTCACTTCTCCAGATAGACTACACTCAGCTGTGATATGCACTTTGTGCTATTAGACACAACTCATTAAGGTTATTTGCTTCACCAAGACTCCTATAAAAAGTTGGCTGGCAGTCTTATATAGATATGCAACCTTCATGGTAGCTTCTTGGCCAGTTCTAAGGAGTCACAGTATAAGGACAGTTTATCATTCATACATCTTGCATGGCAATGTTATAGCTTATTAAATTCCTTGCCAGCACGTATGCTACAACTGTAGTGTTGTTTTAGTTAACTAAAACCAAAACCCCTTAGTTTTGGGGTATTTTACTTTTGGTAAGAATAACTAAAACTAAGCTGTAGAGAATATGAAAAAACTAAAACTAATTATTTTAGAAGACAGTAAATTCAATAATAACTAAAACTACCAGTAGAGTGGATGACAAAAACTAAAACTAACCAATTTTATTGTAAACAACTCACCTCGAATTATGTCATTATTAAATGAAAATATAAATTCCCATCAAGTAACTATTCTCTAAACTACATAACAAATACCATACTTTATTAATAATACCCAAGTTTTCACAGAAATATGCCATTTTTGAAGTACTTTGGAAAAACTACATGAACAACTTTCTTTAAGGCGTCTCATTATTGCAGAATTTGAGAGGCAACATTAACTAAAACTAAGATAATTGATAGTCTAAATCTTCTACATGGTATTGAAGAAAAACTAAAAACTAACTAAATCTTCAGGGAGAATTTGGGGAAAAAACTAAAACAAAGCATTCAAGATATTTTTTTAGTATAAATAACTAAAACTAAGAAAGTCTGGAATTGCTAAACCAAAACAACACTATACAACTGAATATTAATTGAGTGGAGTTTGTGTTTCCCACCATGTTTATGGAGGAATCTGTAAGGAGTTGATGAACTAGTCAAAACCTATAATGATCCCTCAAAATATAATGTTATTATCACTAGAAGTTCACCAGGACAGCACTTCAGTATTCTTTTTCACATCTGATAAAGTTATAGCAATCACCTTAAGTAGAAATAAAAATAATGGCATGAAAAAAAAATTGCTTGATGACTTGGGGTTCAAGAAGAAGTGCACAAATGAAGTGGGATATGATAGAATGCATAGCAGCAGGTGTAAACAAACAAGTTAGCTGGAATGTTCACAGCTTCTTTTCCAGTCATCTTGAGGAGGCAATTCATCCTTCTCTGGAAGATCTGTTGGCAAGATAAAGGGCATATGATTATCCAGTTGAGCAGTAGCCTTTCCCCTCTGTCCTTCCTTCTTCAGCCCTCTCTCTGCCTCATTCACCAGCCCTGCTATGCACTATCCCATTCAGCTACTCCTGTACTATATGGTCACACACCACGTCTACTTCTCGGTTCTAATCGTCCTGTCACTCCGTCATCTTGGACCATGAGCAGGCCTTCGCATCGGCAATCCTTTTAAGTTTCACACATACACAACACACACAGTAAAAGGACAGTTATACCATTTTACAATTATAAATACTCAGATATGTACTTGATACACTAAAAATCTCTACCTGTTAATACACAGAATAAAGGTGACCTTATTGACACCACCTATCACAAAGTTCAATTGAAACCAAGCAAGGTTATTATTTAACTATGGGAAGAAGTCAGTGTGCTACAATATATTATTAACCTACACGTGAACACTAACCTACACGTGAACACTAACCTACACGTGAGCACTAACCTACACGTGAACACTAACCCACACGTGAACACTAACCCACACGTGAACACTAACCCACACGTGAACACTAACCCACACGTGAACACTAACCCACACATGAACACTAACACACACTAACCTACACATGAACACTAACCTACACGTGAACACTAATTTTACACGTGACACTAACCTACCCATGACTAACCTACACATGACACTACCCCAACTAACTACAACGTGAACCACTAACCTACACCTGAACACTACCCACCCTGAACACTAACCTACACGTGAACACTAACCTACACGTGAACACTAACCTACACCTGAACACTAACCTACACCTGAACACTAACCTACACCTGAACACTAACCTACACCTGAACACTAACCTACACGTGAACACTAACCTACACGTGAACACTAACCCACACGTGAACACTAACCCACACGTGAACACTAACCTACACGTGAACACTAACCCACACGTGAACACTAACCCACACGTGAACACTAACCTACACGTGAACACTAACCTACACGTGAACACTAACCCACACGTGAACACTAACCTACCCTACACATGAACACTAACCCACGCATGAACACTAACCCACACGTGAACACTAACCTACACGTGAACACTAACCTACACGTGAACACTAACCCACACGTGAACACTAACCCACACGTGAACACTAACCTACACGTGAACACTAACTTACACGTGAACACTAACCTACACGTGAACACTAACCTACACGTGAACACTAACCTACACGTGAACACTAACCTACACGTGAACACTAACCTACACGTGAACACTAACCTACACGTGAACACTAACCTACACGTGAACACTAACCTACACCTGAACACTAACCTACACCTGAACACTAACCTACACCTGAACACTAACCTACACGTGAACACTAACCTACACGTGAACACTAACCTACACCTGAACACTAACCTACACCTGAACACTAACCTACACCTGAACACTAACCTACACGTGAACACTAACCTACACGTGAACACTAACCTACACGTGAACACTAACCTACACGTGAACACTAACCCACACGTGAACACTAACCTACACGTGAACATTAACCTACACAACACGTGAACACTAACCTACACGTGAACACTAACCTACACAACACGTGAACACTAACCTACACGTGAACACTAACCTACACGTGAACACCAACCTACACGTGAACACCAACCTACACCTGAACACTAACCTACACCTGAACACTAACCTACACGTGAACACTAACCTACACGTGAACACTAACCTACACAGAAAAAAAAAAAAAAACACTAACCCCCACGTGAACACTAGACCTACACTTGACACTAACCCCACGTGAACACAAACCCACACGGAACACTCACCTACTACACCTGAACACTAACCTACACCTGAACACTAACCTACACCTGAACACTAACCTACACCTGAACACTAACCTACACCTGAACACTAACCTACACCTGAACACTAACCTACACCTGAATACTAACCTACACCTGAACACTAACCTACACCTGAACACTAACCTACACCTGAACACTAACCTACACCTGAACACTAACCTACACATGAACACTAACCTACACATGAACACTAACCTACACATGAACACTAACCCACACTAACCTACACGTGAACACTAACCTACACGTGAACACTAACCTACACGTGAACACTAACCTACACGTGAACACTAACCTACACGTGAACACTAACCTACACATGAACACTAACCTACACTAACCTACACGTGAACACTAACCTACACCTGAACACTAACCTACACCTGAACACTAACCTACACGTGAACACTAACCCACACGTGAACACTAACCCACACGTGAACACTAACCCACACGTGAACACTAACCCACACGTGAACACTAACCTACACGTGAACACTAACCTACACGTGAACACTAACCTACACGTGAACACTAACCTACACCTGAACACTAACCTACACCTGAACACTAACCTACACGTGAACACTAACCTACACCTGAACACTAACCTACACCTGAACACTAACCTACACCTGAACACTAACCTACACGTGAACACTAACCTACACGTGAACACTAACCTACACGTGAACACTAACCTACACGTGAACACTAACCTACACGTGAACACTAACCTACACGTGAACACTAACCTACACGTGAACACTAACCTACACCTGAACACTAACCTACACCTGAACACTAACCTACACCTGAACACTAACCTACACCTGAACACTAACCTACACATGAACACTAACCTACACATGAACACTAACCTACACATGAACACTAACCCACACTAACCTACACATGAACACTAACCTACACGTGAACACTAACCTACACGTGAACACTAACCTACACGTGAACATTAACCTACACGTGAACACTAACCTACACATGAACACTAACCCACACTAACCTACACATGAACACTAACCTACACGTGAACACTAACCCACACGTGAACACTAATATTGTTAATTAAAACTTAAGTTTTAATTAACAATATTGGCTGTTAGAGCTATTAAATTAATTCACTTAAGTTTTAATTAACAATATTGGCTGTTAGAGCGAGAAAAAATTTGCTACTATTATAATTATTTCAGCCGAGAATGACTGAATCACTGAAAGCATAAAACTAAAGATCTTTGGATTAGTTTACAGGCTTTAAAAGTGCAATAGTACGGGTAAACACGTGTGCGTGCAGCACTTAGCCTTGAAACACACAGTTTGATAGTTTATAGGTGGAGACTATTTCATTCCTTAGCACAAATGTCCTATCTGTATTAAATCAACAGATTGGGAGGAGCAACTATCATGTAAATTAGTAAGTGTTCGACACACCAGCATGTGAGTAGGAATAGCAGTAATTACACTGGGCAAAAGATAGACCCAGAAAACTAATACCACATTTTGGTTACTATGGATCACCTCACTACCAGCCATAACCCATTAAAACTTATTGCGACTCATAAGACCCGGACAGCCACAATTCTTCTAGTTGTGCATATGCTATACCAGATTTGGTAAAGGTCATCAAAACTTTGCGAATGTACCCAGTTGTCTAAAGATAGGTTGTAATGGTTGCCATGGTTCCTAGCCTCAATCTTCTTTTATATGAAAAGATACACTGTACACCTTGTTATAGGAAACCAATGTTACTCCATTCTCGCTCCACATCATAAAAAAACATAAGTTACGTCACACATTGATTTCAGAAATAAAACAAAAAACAAAAAAAACACAACAAATCATCGCCCCAATTTTATTCAAGACAGCATTTAGAATGGCACCACATATAAAAGTTAACACGGATGCTTTTGCTTTCATTGTAGCTGTGGTAGCACTTGTATTTTGAATGAGTAACTGAAAAATTATTGCCATGGCCAAAGAGATACACAAAATATTTTTTTTAGTTGTTACCGTTATCCTTGAACTAAATTTTCTAGTGTGCTACGAAAAACAATTGGGAATAATACCGTCTTAAAGATTTGTGTTACAGGCAAAATAATCTCTATTATAATTCAGGTAACCTCTGCTTATCCCCACAGGAAATTTAGAAATACCATAATTCAGTTGTGAACTACTCACCTCTACGCTGAAGCCTATGTACCATAGGAACGCATCCACTCCACCCATATTGGTGCAACACATTCGCACACGGGGCCGGTCTTTTTACTAACCCTGATCCTTCCCCCGCGCGTCATGCTAGTAGGGTAGTTAGCGTTGTTATAGCCAGAGAGAGGATATCTTTGGCCCCACGAGAGATTAATCCAGCCACTTTGACAATGCTTCGGACGACCATTTCCAGTCAATATTATTACTTTTGTATGGTAAAGCGTTTTTAACACATTTGGCCTGGTGATATCACTGGTAAAGGGTTTTCTGGATAGAGGTTATTGTATTGTTTACTGTAACAGTTTAGCTATAAATGAACAGTCAGAGGGCAAATGCATGTATAGTATTAAGAAATTTAAATAGACAGTGTAGTGGTGTATATTTTTTGATCAATTAATTGTAAAGCAATTAAGAATGAATGAGAATGAATGAATGAATGAGTGAGAACACGTAAATGAATGAAGGAGAATGAACAAATGTATCCATTAGATTCCATTGCTATAACATCTGTGGTATTACAGTCTCAAGGGGACCTAACCCTTTACCAAGCTAAAAAATGCATATATTTTTTAATTTAGTAATAATAATTTAAAATTGTGTTTATTAATTATTATTATTATCATCACGTACAAAAACTTCACATTAAAAATAACATACATATGAATTAAAATTTTTTTTTTGTACAGTGTATACATCCTGCATGTATTGTGTCTGTACACTTGTCTTGGTAAAAAAAAAAGAAACTACGATGTATATGCTGCATATAAATTTGTGAAAATCCTTGTAAACTGGGCTTTTTCATGTAGTGTAAATTAAACAATAAATTAAAAAAATGCATAAACAAATAATAATGAAACAAGGAAACAAATGACTAAGTAATAAATAGTTAATTTTAGAAAGAATTTTTTTATTCAAATAACAGCTGTTGAACAAAGTTTAGCTATAGCTAGATGTGAACAGATGGAAACACAAGCCTCATTATTTAACGTTTGAAATTTCTGACATCATGAAATTCAGCTACAGTCCATGTTTCATGTTCCATACAAAAGCTATGGAAATTCCAAATTTCATGTTTTCATGAAATTTTTCAGGAATATCACATTTCATGGAATTACATTACCAGGGCATATCATATTTCATGCACACCATGAAACTAGAGTGGAATGTGAAATTTCCTGTACCTGATAGTTCATTTGTAACTCATGAAAGTCAAGCCTGACATTTCATGTTAATTTCTGACTTAAACTGTACTCAGGAAATGCCACTTTTTTTGTAGTGATATGTGCTCAGGACCATTGGTGAAGCAAAAGCAGTGAACTGAATAGCAAATTATGGAATCGTAAAAGTGGTAGGAAAGGGTCTGGTGTCCATTGTTGCGTACGAATCTCGTCTTGCTGGAATTCATTTAAAGTTTGCAGTTAATGATCAAGAATACTATTAAAAGTTGCTTCAAAATGTGGGCGTAAATTATTCCCTCAGAGCTGGCTTAAAAATAGGAGGTAGCAGTAGCCAACTAATTCATGGCCACTTGTACTTCACACAATTCATGGTCACAGTACTTCACCCAATTCACGGTCACTGTACTGCACACAATTCATGTATAAGTAGTTAGCTACCCGAAAAAGATTAATCATAAAGAAACTACGATTGCTGAAGTCTTACCATGCTTTCCCCATAACATTTTAACTATGCAATAGATATTGTTTTTGTAATAATTGGGAAATGAGCATTGCTGGGGTAAGGCACTCAAAGTTTCTCTAAACCTTCCCTCTCCACAGAATTGGAGATGGACTGACCTCATAGTTGGACGCCATTATGGACAACCTTGCTTGAAGCTCTACTGTGCTGTGGCTGTAAGAAAGGGGGCTCTGAAATGTACTGCCTGATGTTATTGCAGTGGACAGTGCAATGAAGACTGATTGTAACTCATTTTATTTATTCACAATTTATTAAAACATCGTAATTAGCAAAATATTTGCATTATGATGACTATAACTCCTGATAAGAATGAGATTAAATCTGGATTCAAGTTTCAAATACTGCTAGTAGTAAGCCCTTTCAGTTGATACCCAAGTTGATCAAACTACATGAAACTAAGTTACAACAACCATATTTTTATGACTAATTAACCCGTGAGGTTACCAAAGGTCAAATTAAAGATGGTTGCACTTCTAATATTAATTCTTGGATAACATTCTACACTTTTACCAAGTTTCATGCTTGTACATAAAAAGCACGATTGTTACAAATATTTACACATATTTGCCTGACTATTAGTGGGAGTCTCATGTTATAGATCTGTTCATAGTTAAGTTCTGATCATCTTCATCTTCCTTTTCTGTATCAAATAACCTGATCTTCTTCCCATTATGAGATATCTAACAAAAATACACACACTGGACACATGAACAAATACACAGATAAGCAAATACATGACACATAAACAAACACAAATGAATAGTTAGTCACTATGTTCAGTAGATGATAATTAGTGTTCAATTATAAATAGGGTATAACTTTATATGTATTATATGAATGTGCATAATTATAATCAATAACAGAAAAGTTCTGGATTACATACCTTACATTAGTGTTTAACTCTCAGCGTGCATGCACGAGAGGCATATAAGTAGTAGTCTCGCGTAGCCAGACCCTTTACCAATCGCTACGCGGGAAAAGGGTCTGGTAAACTGACATAGAGCAGTTTGTTCTTGCTTAGTCAGCAAGTGGTTAACTGTTGTTCAATTAGTGTGGGTGTAAATCGTTAAATATTTGTGTGTGTGTTTTTGCGGCTTTTTTTCTTTTCTATTTGAAACAGTTGCAGGAAGTGGTAACTATGACAACCCCTTTAGCGTATATCCATAATAGAAAACGTCAATTATGTCGTTAGACTTTAAATATGAATGAATGAGAAATACTTATTGTATTATGAGTGACGAATGCAAATAATTATAATATAATATAACAATAAAAGGATAAGCAGCAGATATATAAAGCAGTCCTGCGTAAGGATACTAATTCATGAATTTATTATATTGATTTATATTATTTATTTTAATTATTGATATACACTCGAACCTCTCTTATCCGTTCTTCTAAGTTACGGACACCTCAGTCTACCGGACACCAGTCACTGACGGTTAATAAGCTACCAATACAAAAAATCAATGAATAAAATTTGCAAATTTTTTCACATGTCACTTTGAGAATTTGATTGCGGTGTTGAAGAGATAGAACATGGAATTCAAGAGGCAGTTAGTGCATCTACTGCTTGTTCTTCATAGAACTTGTTGACAGGTGGCATCACTGCTAGTTCAGTGGGCCCACTAGTTCTTCTAGAACTTAATGACTAGAGAGGATGGAAGAAAGGTCGGGGCACTTAAACGCAAGCATAGCATTTTAACTCTAGCAAGAAAGCTGGAGATAATGATAGTGGAAATTAAGAAAGGAGAGTTAATGAGGTTAGACTCTGGACAGTTCTTAAGCTACAGCGAATGATATTTGAATGCGTATTTCTGAGTTACGGACATTTCTTAGTTATGGACACCCCTTGGTCCCACACTGTCCAGATAAGAGAGGTTCGAGTGTATTTGTTTTTTGTTTGTTTGTTTGTTTATTTAATTATTTATTTATTTATTTATTTATTTATTTATTATTCAATCATTTATTTATTTATTATTTATTATTTATTTATCATTTATTATTATTTATTTATTTATACAATTACTATTATATATATATTTATTTATGTATTATTATTTATTTCAGTTTGTTTATTTGGTATTGTTGGCTTGCTTGTTTATTTTTCATTTATTTGTTTATTAGTTAATTTATTAATTTGTGTATTAGTTTATTTGTTTTTTTGTTTTTTTGTTGTTTTTTTTGCATAATTTAGTATTGATTTACTTTTTTTAATTTTTATTTAATTATTTGAACATCGGAAGTTGTCATTATATCATTTTTATGCATCAAATTTAACATGTCAGTATTTTCACTAGCTAACTTCCATGCACTTCGCCCTACCTGTGTCTTTCCATATCCGCACTTTTCATCCTAACTCATCAATTTTTGTGACGTGTTGAAGACAGCAGTATTGGACTGTCTAAATGTCGTTACTGTCACTATGTAACATTATGAACGGACTTTTTGTACCAGTAGAAAATTTGGAATGCTCACATAATTACTAGTGTATACATGTACTTGCATTTTGAATCAACATAATATTATATCTTTAATAAATAATCACCCAATTTAAAATTATTGTATGTGATATTAAATTAATAAACAGAAGACCTACTTTAGCAAAATAACCGGAATTGCTAATCTTTTGCAATTCCCAGCATTACTCACCAATTACAAATGGGATACCAGAAATGTAAGGAAAAAGATAAAGCATTGCTCATTGTCTTTGTTATCTACGGTTTGCTTTAGAAAACAGAAGTATTCGTTGGAGCTACTATTGTGAAGTCACTGGACCAAATTGCTGCAGCATTTTCATCACCCGTTACTGTAGTATCCAATAATGCTGGTAAGGTTATAGCAATAATTATGTTAGTAATAAGTATCCATAATATTACAATAGAATTAATCATGCAGTAGTTATAACTCAGCTTGCATTGGTTATTATTTGATTAGGAATTACTAAGCATTGTGTCGAGATAACCACTACTAAATTTATTTAAGTCGAGGCAGTATTTTTTCTTTTATATGGCCTCATTTTAATAGTTTATAAAAAAATATAAACATATGATTGATTTAAATAAAAGTAGTTGTGCGCATCTAAGACAGTATGTGCTTATTTCTTATAATATGATTTCAGTAAAATGGTATAATTTTCTGTCTTGTAATAATACTGTGGTACCCCTGCTACATGATTGAACATTGCTTTTATGTGTGTGAGTGTGTTTAATGATACTCCTAATTATTCTGTTTTATGTCATATTCAGTGTAGATAATTAGAAATTTGTGTGTATGTGTTTAAATGTATGTGGCATGTTTGAGACAGAGCACTCTGTTGTTGTTTGGTGGAAGATCATGTTAGCCCTGGCCCTAGTCACATATAAGGAGGTGATACCTCATGGCCAGTCAGTCATTGCGTAATCCGAAGTCATTTCGGCGTGTCATGTGTTTGTGTGCTTTTTAATTTTAATTAAAGTTAAACTTGTCTATTGAGAAGTGCAGCTAAGTGCCTGAGCAGATCATAAGGACTAAAATGATAGACAATACCGAGAGACAGCCTCGGGTGGCAGCCTACCTGTAAGAACTTGAGCATTAGGAGGAGTCATTTTAGGCCAGTGCCCTCACAAATACGCACATGGACACGAACATACACATATATCTTTATTTGTTGTGATAACAAAATACCATTACCTATAATTGTGATGTAAGCTGCTGGTGGAGGGGGGCACCATGTATTACAAACCAATTTACTTTCTTGAAGACCAATTAACCCTTTCACCGTCAATAGTGCCATATGGCACTTTTTACCAATAAAATTTCAACCGCTCACGATCCGATCCTAAATTTGGTCTCAAAGTACCAGAATGAAAAGCTTTAACAACGCACTAAATAGGCTAATTTTGTGTTGTCGGTAACTAGGGGAAAAAGGGTAAAGTAAATTTGAATTTTTAAATTGACTGCACGCGTTGACCGCAGGAGAGAGAATGGATGCCGACGAAGTTATTCAGCGCTTATTCGACGACGACTTCGGTTTTTCTGAGAATGAAACTAGTGACGAGGAGGGTGAAGGAATATTTGCTTGTGCTGGGCACAGTTGAGCTAGCAACTCTAAGTAGTGGAGTGGAAGTTCAGCCTAGTAGCACTACTGGAGTCAACTTGGATGTTTCAGGTAAATGTAGAGTAGTAAAATAAATGTAGTAGCTATATAAAATATTGTCAAACAATACTTTTTAGGTGTTATAGTAAGAAACATGCAAATAGCTGGTTGCAAGTCAATATAATAATCAATAAAAATGTATATATAGGGAGAGAGAGAGAATGCAGATGAATAAATTGAACAGGAATCTATTGTAACTTTACAGACTGAGTCAATTGACATGGATGATCAAGCAAGTCAAGGGAGCTTCCATCTTCCATCATCCATGGAAGACTTCAGTCCTTCATCTACTATGGATGTCACTTCTCAAGGGTCTGGAGCAGAATCAGACATTTCTCAGCAGTGTGTTAGTGGAAGTAGGTGGCATGTACAAGGAGGGAGAGGGAGAAGTAGGCGAGTAACAGTAGCAGGGGAGGAAGTGGAATAAGGGGAAGGAGGCTTGTTAGTACAAGGCTTAGTAGTAAAAAGGGGCGTGGAAGAACAATCAATTTAGGTAGCAGTAGTAGCAGTGATACTTGAGACAGCAAAATAGCTCATTGGTTGCTTCTCTACACGATGTCACAGTGCTGGTCATCCACGATCTGTTGAGCATCTTCAGCTAAATAGACTGGAATGTAAATTTAGGTCACTGGCCTAAGCATGCAGATAAAATGGGGGATTGAGCTGTCAGTTATAAGAAAAAATAAGCTTACTGTTTGGAATTGCCATGAGTCTCGTGTTCAATGTGAGTACTGCAAAGTGCATTTATGTGTATCATCTGAAAGAAACTGTTTCAAAAAGTATCACACCCTTGTAGACTTCACTTCATGAAACTAACTGTCCATATTTTTGACATCTATATTTTATAATGACTCATGCACAATATTTGATAGTTTATGCACAATTTTCAGTTTTTAATTTTGTGTACTTCATGGTTAATCATGCTCTATATTTTATAAACACATATCGTCTCAACATTACTGATTACTGGTCTATTATAGAAATAACAACCTGTTTGAAGAATAATGATTAGAAATAATATAGGTCTAGTACAATTTTTATATAGGGATTATCTAAACATATTCATGAAATTGAGCCCAGGGATAAATATGAAAGAAAGTGATCATTCTAAGAAAATGGGGGGTGCTTATATGAAACTAGTGGACCACTGCTCCCTACAACCATATTTGATGGGAATATTTTGAATTAGAAGTTCTTTTGGGTGATATTTGATTATCCATACAATCTCAAAATAATCGAAGACACTGAGCTAGCATACATATGATTGGAATATTATGATATCAATAAAAAAAATTATCAAGTATTGACCCTTCACAAAGACTAGATTAAAACTTTCTCACTTGTAATGGTCTAGAGACAAGCAAAAGGAAAAATGTGAAAAAAATCTTAGTTGCCACCGGGAATCAATCCGAGGATCCCTGGATTTAGCCACCAATGCTCTAACAACTGAGCTACGAAAACCAGTGACTTTCAAGACCCTCACATATTACCTTTATACTGTTGAGTAGTACCACTTGCTGCAGTCTCATACTCAACAGACCACTAATTATGTGCCATCAGAACACCTTTTCGATGTAGAATGGAAACACATTTTTCCTTTGCTTCTCTCTAGACCACTTTATGTGAGAAAGTTTCAATCTAATAAAAATTGTCTAGATTTAACCACGTTATTTCTATTCTTTATATAGTGTGCTATAATGTACTTATTTAGTATGCCATAATGTTATTTAGTGTGCTATAATGCACTTATATAAATAACTTATATATAGAAGGCCTGTTAATGATGCACTGCTTGTGTGCAACACACCTTATAGTGGTTGGATGCTTGGTTTCACGAGAATAATGCACATTATTTCCACTAATTAAGTGTTGAATTAACCGATTAATGGAACTAACACGCAAGACGAATTACTAGCTACAGTGCAATTCATTTTTTGAAGAAGTAAAAGAAATAGAGAAGTGGTTTCATGTACTCAATAATAAATATGGCCGATTTTCAATTGTGCTACTCTTGATATTGTCTCGCTCACTTTGCTCACTCGCTCACCAATAACACCAAAAGAAATCAAAGTTAATCTATGTCCTTTACAACACTTGAGATACGACATTCAAAACGAATGTATATACCTCTATGGTGGAGTTAGGGTACAAAGTGTTTGTTTAAGTTATATTTTGCTTCACTATAATGTGAATTATATGTCAGTTTTATATAAATAATATTTATATAATCAAGTGGCCGCTGCTCATGTAACAATTTAAAAATTAAAGTAATTGGTATTTCAGGAAAGGATAAGGAGGACATGAGTAACTTAAAATATAATTTATGGTATAAAACTTCTAGGTTCACTTGTTATATATAACTTTATTTGTGTAGCATTAGTAGTGCAAAAGCCAAACATTGACTCAATTCAAGGATATTTCACATCATTTAACACAAGTCTTCTGGATTGGCCAACCCCCTTTGCCACAATTTACATTCCATTGGATGAGTTTAAAGAATATGAAAGCAATGGAAGCTTGATTGTGATATCTTCAGTACTGAGAAATGTCAGTGCCTTCTTTTCTAATGCATCAGATGATACTACAAAGTAAGAAAAAAATCTGTAGGCTTAAATGTGGCAGTTCAAAGAAAGATAATGAAATTAAAATTCTTTGTTAACACTGAATGACTTTGTATGACCTTTATTGTTTCGTATTGCGCATATTTTTAAATAAATAAAATGTCTATTATTAAATTGATTACAGATGTACAAGAACATTATTTTCTCAGCAAATTGTAAAATTTCACGTATTTTTAATACTGTATATCAATAGTTATTGAAGATATGCTTTTGCTGTCTCTTTTAATTGAGTTTTATGTACACTTATTGATAAAGAATTATTGAAGTGTTCAATATTGGGGCAGTTAAAATTTTTGAATGTATAATATTACATGTTTCGCCATATTTAAAAAAATACTTATTCTTATCAAAAAGTTAACCTTTTTTGGCCAGGCTAAAAAATAAAAGTTCATTTTCACTACTGTTAGAATAAAGAATTTAAAAAAAAACTTATCAAAGATTTATTGTGGAGGTTGATTTTATGATAATATTTGAATTTCATTAGAAATTAGTGCTTATTCTGCATCAGGGATGTTGTAATTACACGACACTCATATTTTTACATTATTATTGTTACAGCTAATTATTGTTCTATTCTTACTATTCATTTTAATGATTACTATTATTATTAGGATTATGCCTAATAAAAATTGTGTTTCTTTGGTTGGTTATAGTGTATACATGTGTGTGATGGTATTCATAGTAGATTCATAGTAAATTTTTATTTGCTATTATTGTCTATACAGGAACAACTATGCATTGGTTTCAGACGTAATAGGCACATCTATAAAATGTGGATCTTCAATATGTAAAACTGACAATTTGGTTCTATCATCACCAGTTATAATAACATTTGAACATTCAAATGAACTGACGGTGAGTTATAATTTCTATACAAAATTATATAATAATATATTACCTGGTGCATTTCATTAACATAACAATGTATTTGAAAATATAAATATGACATTTTTTAGCAAGCATTACGCTATATTAATATTATTTGAACCTACAGTAATTTACATGTTATTATTCTAATTAATTTGATGTTTTTTTCCTACAGAATAAATTGAATATTTCCAGACAAACTACGGAGTGCGTATTTCTAAATATTAACAACACAGTTGGGTAGGTATCATTGCAACTCAATGGCAATCTAGACAACGATTGCAATTCATGCACATAAAATTGTTAAATTTAGTAACTAAAAATTATCACTTAAGAATTTCAGTTAGTGATGTAATGGTGTAATATATGTAGTAAAATAATACAAGTTTCAGATATTCTATTTCACTGAAACAGTTCAGTATACTTATAGGCACTGTAGCAATAACAATAAAATAAACTTTGACTTAGAAAGACTATTAATGAAAATAATATGGCAAAAGTTTTACTTCAACAATCAGATAGAACATCATTGAAATATACTTTTTTGCAATTATTATGTGAATAGATTAGTATTATACTGATATGTAGTTGATCAGAAAAAGTGCTGCAAAATGTTGAAACAAATTGGTCTCAATTGATGGTCCATATGTGAAATAAAATAGTGATGATGAATTTCTTAAATATAGCACAAATTTGATAATGCATTGAATTTATGACTTGTTTTTATTATTGTAATAATTAGATTGGTGCTCTACTATGGCTATTGGTCAACGCGTGGGTGTAATAAAAATTCTAGACTTTCAAATTCTATGAAAACTGTTTGTGAATGCAACCATCTAACTCATTTTGCAATACTGCTCAGTCCTAAACCTCCTAAATTTAACAAAAAGATAGAGTGGTCTCTGTCCTACATTGGCGTGATTGGAGTTACCATATCTTTGATTTCCATGTCAGCGACTGTGATCATTTATTCAGCATTAAAGTTAGTTTTATCATTATAAAAATAGGATGCATCTTGATACTGTTTAAGTAGTTTTAATTATTATGTGTTCATGTATGTAATTTAGGTCACTTAGAAATTTGAGGAGTTACATCCACATTCATCTTTGTATTAATCTTGCGATTAGTCAGATAATATTTATTGTCGGTATCGATCAGACTGAATCTCACAATCATTACATACCACTTCACTGCAAAGTCATAGCAATCCTTCTTCACTACTTCTTCTTGGTTTCCTTTATGTGGATGATGATGGAAGGAGCATTTCTTTATTTGGTTCTGGTTAAAGTGTTTGTAACTAAAGCAAAGCATTATGCGATTTCATTTACTGTTATTTCATATGGTATTCCTTTACTGTACATGGGATTGATTACCCTACCACTAGGATTCAGTCTGCCGGGAGAAGACTACTATGGAAATGAACAGGCGTGAGTTCTAATTATAGTTAATGGTACAGAGAAAATTGTAATTTCAATGGATTGCTTACATTCTATTAATACATTTTTAATTGGCAATTTACATGCCGTACTATTAATATTATAATGTAGGCTATGAGATAAAAAAATGTTATAATTATGACTAATGGAACTGAAAGTGACAAGGTCATTAATATATTTTTAAGTTCTAACCTATTATGCACTATTATTTATTATATTTATTATTTAATTTCACAGATGTTTCTTGAGGTCTCACTTTCAGTGGTTCTTCATAGGTCCAGTAATTATTATTCTTGCTATTAATATGATCTTCCTTCTTATGGCATCTGTCATTTTGTGGAAACAAAAGAATAAAAAATTGACTAAGATGGAAGAAAATCTATTCTTCGGTTGGTTGAAATCTGTCATTTCTCTGGCGGTGATCATGGGATTAACATGGATGGTTGGTGTGGCGATTGTTGCTAGAGAAGAGTTGGCTCCATTGGCTTACATCTACACGATTGCTGTAGCCTTTCAAGGTTTCCTTATGTTCCTAGTGTTAGTGGCGTTTGTGAAACCAGTTCGAGATGAAATAAAGACTTGGTTAGAGTCAAAGTTGAAATTAAATTCTAAGACAAAGCAAACAGTAAGTATTTTAGCACCATAATAGGATTATCATAGTAATAGTGAATTTCTCTTGTCTACAAAATCAATAGCTTACTCCAACACAGCAAATTCAATTCCTCCAACATTTTGTCTAATTATTATTATTATCATTTAATGAGTTTAGTTTTCTGTGTCTCTAAATTTCTATTCTATGTAACTAAACAAAATTTAAAGATTCTTCCAAATCCAATGGTACTAACAAAAGAAGCTACGCTCTTTCAGTCAACGCCAAAGACTCCCCAAGGGATATCATCCAACCAAAAATGAAGTACTAAAATGGATTTTACAAGAAAGTTTTGAACTAACATTTTTTTGCAATACTTTAACAGTGTAGTTGTAGTTGTATTAGCATTTCTAGCTTAACGATTAGATTTCATGATTGTTGTAGTATTATAATTATATATATGTTATAATAGACATGTTATTATTCTGTCAATGCTTTTAATTGGTAATGCCATAATCTTCACTAGTTTATATTTTTACAAAATTGTCAAATAAAAAGTTGAGTGCTCACACACACAATACTTACTATCTACACACTATTATCAAGTTTTTACCATTCATAAATACTAGATTGAAACTTTCTCACCTAAAGGGGTCTGGAAAAAACAAAGGAATAATGTGAAAAAATCTTAGTTGTCTCCGGGAATAGAACCCAGGACCACTGGCTTTAGCCACTAATGCTCTAATTACTGAGCTACGACAATCCACGACTTCCAAGAAAACCAGTGTCCCTGGGTTCAGATTTCAAGCGACAAATAATATTTTTTTCGCACTTTTCCTTTGCTTTTTTCCAGACCCCTTTAGATGAGAAAGTTTCAATCTATCTACACACTTTAAGACCTAGCTACCTATCCAACACTCAATGACTTCCCATGCACACACTAGAACCTACCTATCACGCACAGGGTTGGTGGAACTTAACTTTAGTGATCAGGCTAGGAAAACGTGTGGTCACACAGAAATATTCAATTAAATGCTCGCACATAGCAACGCGACGCGTGTGCACTTTTTTCCGTGAATTTAACCACAAAAATGTGGCATCCTGTTTCGTGGAATAGTACCTCGCGGATTGATAACGCGTGGGGAGAGTTCCCTGGTCAGGATATTCTCTAACTATTCCCGCAGCTTGGAAACCACGCTACTCCACATGTGGTTTGCTGTAATAACTCTGCTGGTTTACTGTTACTCACTGTGTGGTTGCTGTCTCCTGAGACTGTGTGTGGTTGCTGTTGCTCACCATGCCCAAGAGAATATCTACCAAAAAGAAGCTGCAACTGGCTGAAGCCACCAAAAGGAGGAAACTGCTTTATACTTTAAGCACAGGTATAATCAACAACTATTGTTACGTTTTATCTCAACAAAACATATAACAAAATATAGGGGAAAAAAAATATTTTTATGGTTGCTGCACAACAAAATATACTTTGTTATAATACACCAAATAATAAAATTGCAGTGGCCGAGTCTCCTTAGCTTGACCTTGTAGCACCAGGGGCGAATGCTGAAGGTGATGCTATGAACACCACCATGTCAGTGAGCACACTCACAGCTACAGATTTACCCCAGCTTGCTGGAAGTGATGATGGAAGTGTTACCTCTGTAGTTGAGGGGTCCAGCTTGGTGTCAACTTCAGCAATCCCTCCTATTGAGGACCTGAGCAGTTCAATACGTAAGTCATATGATTAAATGATAACAAAAAAGTGTAATGCTATTCTAGCCATAACTACCAATTAAAAAAATATTTGCTGAGGAAGGTACTTTACTACTACTGTAGCTAAAATTAGATAGTTACTACATGCACTTATATATTAATTTGCTTTATGGCAGATGAAGCAGGATGGGGAAGTCATTATACAAGGCTCACCTTTAGGTTAGGAGAAACTCCACAAAAAAGTCACCGGAGATGAAGTTGCAGGCAAGGCACCTCTAAAATTAAACATAAAGCCTAATAATTATAGGTATTTGTATAAATTGTAGGAGCACGGGCTTCACATTCGACTCTCTGTCACTCCTTCGCCAGCAGTGTGGAGGAACAGAAGCGTTTCAAGCGGCTTTGAAGGAGCGAGGAGTGAGGAGCAAGCCGCTTAGAGAGAAGCTGACAAAGGCCCTTCACAAGTCCCGCTAAAGTAGCCTCCCCCGCTGCATCCCGGCTGGCTCCAGCAGTGCCGATATCTGCTTCAGCATTTATCTTCTTTTTTTTTCACGCCCGGCTCTTCTCAGAGCCGCCAATAAACAAAAGATTTCACCTCCTCCTCTGTATACTAGGGCGGGGCTAAAATGGGGCGTGGGGGGGGGGGGGTGCATGTAGCGTAGTTTTAATTTCTGTTCTGTACACTACTTTGGACTTTATCTTAGGAATGGGGAATGGAAATGACTTCAAATTTGGAACAGAGCCCAACCAGAGTCTAGTCAGCAAAATGTTCACAATTTTTTGAAAAAATTTTTTTTCACAAAAATATAGATCTAATAAGGCGTGCACATACCATAAGTAAAAAGCAATATTGAATAGAAAAAAAATAGAACGAAGTTATTGTAGGCAACAGGTCCGAGAAGTAGTAGGCGAAGTATCGCAGCTTTAGGTGCGATACTGGCGGAGAAATGAGAAGGTAGGAGGGTCATATCTCTGGAAGCGGCCACTTGCTACTTCTGAATTCAGGCTTGTAGACTTCTATGGTAGTAGTAAGTAAGTCCCACTTGCAGAAGACAGTTTAAATACAACAGAAAAGGAACAATTCTTCCCTAGCAACCAGACTCAATTAACTGCGTGGGAGGTGGGTGGGAAGTGTGCGAGCACCCTTAAAGTAGACATTTGCTTTAATCAAATTATAATGAATTAGTTTGCAAGTAACCACAATGAGAAATGATCTTCCTGTGTTTAAACATGCCTCCAAGGATAAATTGTCAGTTTTTCCTTATGAATACTGTACATCTTAATAAAGTGGTCAGGCCATATCCTGACCAGCATGACCATGTACTTCAACCCAGACACACTCTATGACACACCTATCAAGCACTCTATACCTACCTTTATTATTCCTATATATTGACCTTCACTAATCTGATATAGCTGCAGTAGTGCCAGGAAAAGGATCTACTGATAGTAGAGGGTAGTTGCTGACATATTGGGTATTTCTATCATAGAAGGAATGCTGGTTACTCTTTTCTACACCTACAAAAACTCAATGACTTTCTGTAGCTACCTCATTTATATATTTCCTGTCTACTTCTTTAATTCCTCCAAACTGATTAGGATGGTCTAAAATCCATTGGGCTTATATGTTGTGAAAGTTGCACCAATCTTTATCAACTTAGAAAAATGTCCAGTATGCAGGATAACCATAGAACTGAAGCTTCACGTGCCTCCAGTAGGATATTTCCACTATCTCATTGACCTTTAAGTGGCTTCCACTGAAAACAAAAACAAAAACAAACAAACTGGATGCTCTCATATAGATACTGCAGAAAATTGATTGTCCCCATGCTGCAGTAACCGGTAAATTTTGACACTTATAAAGTTAATTGATCCACGTAGAAATTGAGAGCTGGCTTCGCTGGCTTCCAGTGAATCAGCTTTGGGTGCGTTTATTGGGAACGCGTTCAGGCGGTTCTGCTGTATTTATTGAATGATTAAATTGCCACAGAGTCAGATGGCTGGGCACCCTAAAAACAAAAAAAATGCTGTTATTGTGGGTCTGCAAGGCGGTCCCTTTGAATGCCCAGCTACAGAAGCACAATGTGTCCCGGGATACTTCCTCTATTGCAGAAACTCCTGGACACTTAGAAGGGTTCTGTACCTGCCACCAGAGTTACTACTCTTGAGTGGCCACTGATCTGTTCCTGATACATTAACTAGTCCCTCTACCTAATTCCTGAGTTAGGGTGAAAAGTTGCTTAGAGGAATAACTAATATTTTGAAGTAAAAAGGTGACACAGAAGAGTGCAGTGGTGCACAAACCGAACAGTGACTAAAAATGGGCTTGCTCAAGGCAAGTATATATATATAATATATATATAACCAAGGCAAGCCCATGGGAGACAAATAGAAAAAATACAGTGTAAGCTTGCCCAATGGGTGAGCGAGCACATGGCATTCTAACAGTTCACACACACATTCCACACAACGCAGACAAAAGACTGCATAAGAACATAAAACTGATGAAAAACAATAGACACATAAATGACTATGAACTGTCATACAATTCTTGTGCATCTCTTGGGATGGCCCCACAATTTGTCTTCACCCAAGCATTTCGGAATTATTAACAGATTTGAATCGATTTATGGATAAAAATAACCAACATTATACAAACCTGTTGAACATGTTGCACTATTCTTGTAATATACTACTAGCTAGATACTAATTATTCTGTCGTCATAAAAATTTAGCTAATTGAGCATCTATAAAGGAGTCATTTATGGAATGAGAACACTGAACATAGCTGGTTACAGAGATTTAAATCCCCAGTGGAGCATTTAATTACAGGATATTAGTATGAAATTTCATCCTGAGTGTGTGCGTGTAATTCTAATAGTTCATACAGAAATTAATGTTGTGGTATAAGAAAACTTGTTCATTCTTACATATAGTCATCAAATAGTATCGATTCATTCTATTCAAGAAAAATGACATATATTCTACTTGTACTCCTAATGGGTACAGTAACTATTCTCTTGTCAGCCAAAGTAAATACTCAAGCAGATTCCAATTGCTCTTTTCCTGTCCCTTCTATTCAATGGACCAGTCCTGTTCCAGAGAGAAATACTGATGGATCATTCTCTACACTCAAGGGCAAATGTGTTGGTGGTAATGCAGCTCTCCTTACTACAGGACTTAGACTGACATATGAAATAAAAAAATATGACCTGACTGAGTCTTACTGGATAGATTTTAATTCCTCAGTACCTACACCTAACAATTGTTCTCTGTCAAATGTAACTGAAGTTGATTACTCTTTTGTTCAGCCAGAACATGGTGGAAAAAATTGTCATTGCTTTGTTGTATTCTTTAATTGGAATCATTGTCGAGCAAATAGCACAAAGTAAGTAGACAGATGATAATGTTAGTATACTTGTAATTGGTCAAGGAAGGTTTACAAGTCACGCTCATACTGGTAATTTAAAATACCTGGTATCAATCAAATCGTATTATATCATTTATTACAATTTATTCTTGTGGAGACCCGCTCCACTTGTACTTCCGGACTTACTCATTGGATACTGTGATTGTCACCCAAATAGCCAAGTTAAATATATTTTTCTACTAAAATTAACAGGAATTTCATTATTTAGCATTTTTCTTTTACTCAGTACATGTAAAATAGTTTTGTGAATAAAAATCCAAGTTAAATATTTGTTATAACCATAGTAGAATCTAAAAAAAGCAGATTACTTTAGGCTACAAGTAATCCAAACAAAAATTATTTCTTTATTAATAAAATTATCTGCAAGTTTCTGAACAGTATTTTTTTATGAATAAAATTTGAGACATTTCAAAATACTTGCACATTTTATTTCTTATCATTCTGTATGTAGCTACAAATAGAATTTTTGTTTGTAAATTATGACAGATGGTGGTTAAGAGATTTGCTGATACAATCTTCTTCATAAGCTTCTGTTTAAACAGTGTCAGTGGAATAGATTTGCAATTAGCTATAGAAAAATATGAAACATAATGTACATGCATTCAGAATTATCTCAAATTACCTTAATGTTTTTTTCAGAATGCAAAATGCATAAAACTATCTTACTTAGCTATGCTCTGTCATTGTAACATTTTGTTTTATTAAAGGTTCGACGGAGACATTGGATGTCATCGTCATGGACAGACTCCTAGGCGTCTTCATGCCACATGGAACAGTAGGACTGATTTTAAGTTTTCTAAGGAAAGTATTGCAATTAAAAACTTCAGATTCCAATTTAATTGCATCAATAAAAGTCGACTGTAAGTTATATATAATATTTTGTAGTATTATTAAATACAGTGTTATCAACTTTTATTAACACATTTATGCCTAACTTTTGAATTTATTTTAGCTACACAAGTTCCTCTTTGGTACTTATAATATTAACAATTTTCTTTATGAATTACAATATCTCTTTATACAGTCTCATGCAGTTCAAGATATACACGTCATTAAAAATGGGGCAGTGTGATAAATTTAACTTTTACAATGAAGGTGTGGAATATTCTATAAAAACATCCACAGATGAGGAATGGATTCCTCTTCTTTATCTGTATCATAATCAATCCAGTGGAGAATTTCCGAGCGAGATTCGTGGATACACTACATTTATAAAGCAGGAAATTCAAAATGATTCAACTTCAATACACTTGGAAGTTTGTAACTTAACATTAACAGACACTGTTCAGTTTCGCTGGCATCAATTTGCAGGTTATACATTAAATAGTAACCGTTTAAAGGACATGTGGGCTCTGGATGACATAAGCATAACCCTACTTACTGAAGATAATGAAAAGTATTGCATAATAAGGGATTCTTTTGATAATTTGACAAGAAGGTAAGAAAGTAATCACTTTGAAAGGACAATACTCACCTAAGACGAACTGTAAACATAATGAAAAATTGTTATTAATTTGTTTGTGCTACTTTCATGAAAAGGTAGTTGCAGCTATATATTTCATTGATTATTATGATCAACATTTAAACATTTGGCAAACATATACATGTACTATGCAGAATTACACATGAGTAATAATAAGCAAAAATACATAAAATGGTATGCATAAAAATGTACGTTAGTGCAAGCATACATACTACATGCATTCAGATTATATACTAGAAAACTGTTTCCATTAAACCTAGTGAAGCAGGCAAAGATGCGAAACTAAAGATGCATAGTTATATAATATTATTAATAGCTAATGCTGCTTTGATATTGACACTATGTACTATGCTACAAACACAAACAAACATATACCTGTGTCAAATTGAAGACACATATACAGGGAACTCTAACTCCAGTTGCTCTTATAACACATGATCTTCCATCATGAAATTCAGTATTCCGCTTTCAATTACACAATAAACACACACACTCACATTTTTTATCGATCTTTGATATTGTTCAGAGATAAGTAACAAAGTGTGAGTGCTGAAGTTTCCTCATCTTGTACAAGAAACTATTGTTTGTAATACTTTTCATTTGTTACTATTGCAAAAAAATAAGAGCTGAAAATTTTGAGCACAAACACTGATTTTAGATGACTTGGGTTGACGTCTTTATGTATACCTCACAAACATATTAGTCAGATCCATTTACCAAATAATAATGATCCTTGTAGAGATCTGGGTTAAAATTGAACGAAATAAATTTGGGAAAATTGATACAAACATAAACTTGCAGTAATAATATTAAACAGTACAGTATTCATACTACTTTCACGTTTCAAAAAGACATCAACATTATTTGCTGAACTGGAAGGTATACATGAGAATTTAATTAATATATAGTATACAATAAACACATTATAATACTATTTTGTAGTCCATATAATTAACGTACCCCTATGCTTTATCGTACGTATTTTAGTAATCAAGTCTGGACATCAAACAATATCAGAAATGCAAAAATTGCAAATATTTCGGAAACTTGTGATTACAACAGTAATGCATTAGTTTTTGGTTCAGTGGAAAAAAGTACTTCATCAGGTTATACAGTTAGATTAACTCGTGCAGCCATAACTAACAGTATTTCCTTGAATGTATCTGACCTTCGTGATAATGCAATGAATTATTGTGAGGATGATCATTCATTAATGCCAGACAGTAGAGTAAGTGAACAAACTTCTGTAGCTCCAACTGAAACTCTAACTTTAAGAACTGTTGACCCTTCATTGATACCAAATATTGGAGCCAGTGAACAAACTTCTGTAGCTCCAACTGAAACTCCAACTTTGAGTACTGTTGACCCTTCATTGATGCCAGACAGTGGAGCCAGTGAACAAACTTCTGTAGCTCCAACTGAACCTCTAACTTTGAGAACTACTGTAGAAAATGAAGACAATATAGTGAGTTTAAAGTGTAATATTGTTAAGAAAAGCAACACTATACTATTATTTATTTTTTTTAGATATCAGATTATCAAGAATTGATGAATATTTTAAATTTAACGGTAAGTTATAAATATCTTCACCTTAACATTGTTGTTAGCCGGTAAAAAATTTGTTAAAGTTAGTTTCCTTGCATGTTGTATTGGAGTTAGACAATTTTTAGCTATGCTATCTGTGGAACTGGCTTAACTGATACATTTATGCCATTAACATTGTATTCTTGTTAAATATTTAGTCCTTTTATTCTAGAAAGTTGTAACGGTGATTTAACTCCTCCTATATTTTAATGCAGAGTTCAGATCCTTTTCAAAGTTTAAACTTGTTATCCATGGCTATTTCTTCAAACACACCCTTAACAGCTGTCATTTATCTTCTGTCACAAATCGTTTCTGCCATCTCTGTATCTACTGTAGTAGAAACCCAAACAGAAAATACATCCTCTACTAGTTTTCTCTACAATCAAACACAGGTTTGCAGCTTCAGTCTCGCTTTGACATTGCATTTAGTATATTACATGTTTTTTTTTTTTTGCTATTCTTAGATTGTGCTAAACATAGTGGATTTGAGTGCAAAACTATATGTAAGTGTAGCAGTGTATACCAAAAAAATGAAATTATTTTTTGCTGGCGAGCGAGTGGAGAGAGCAAGACACTAATAGGGGTAACACAATTTGAAAAAGGGGGATATTTGTTTGTTTGTGTGGACGTATGTATGTCATTTTGTACTTTGACCCTTATGTCTTTTTGTGTTAACTCAGTGTTCGATCCTGTCCCAAACTTCACTGAGCAGAATCCTCTGGCTTATTGATCATTACCCATATCATCTTAGAAATTGAATTGTGTACCTCTTTGAATTCTTTTGAGAGCGCAGTTAAAAC
>WLWD01005094.1_pt1 | contig 27214 bp, 22 predicted proteins | sample 6712731 | NCBI WGS metagenome assembly WLWD01 (sample SAMN12718690, study PRJNA576275) | sponge metagenome | isolation source: marine sponge | host: Mycale hentscheli | place: New Zealand: South Island, Marlborough, Capsize Point | collected 2014-11-01
TTCCTGTAATACATCTTCATACATTACACTGACCTGTGTCCTGTGCTTCCTGTAATACATCTTCATACATTACACTGGCCTGTGTCCTGTGTTTCCTGTAATACATCTTAATACAGTACACTGGCCTCTGTCCTGTGTTTCCTGTAATACATCTTCATATAGTACACTGACCTGTGTCCTGTGCTTCCTGTAATACATCTTCATACATTACACTGGCCTCTGTCCTGTGTTTCCTGTAATACATCTTCATACATTACACTGGCCTGTGTAGTGTGTTTCCTGTAATACATTTTCATACATTACACTGGCCAGTGTCCTGTGTTTCCTGTAATACATCTTCATACATTACACTGGCCTGTGTAGTGTGTTTCCTGTAATACATCTTCATACATTACACTGGCCTCTGTCCTGTGTTTCCTGTAATACATCTTCATACATTACACTGGCCTGTGTAGTGTGTTTCCTGTAATACATCTTCATACATTACACTGGCCAGTGTCCTGTGTTTCCTGTAATACATCTTCATACATTACACTGACCTGTGTCCTGTGTTTCCTGTAATACATCTTCATACATTACACTGGCCTCTGTCCTGTGTTTCCTGTAATACATCTTCATACATTACATTGGCCTGTGTGTGTTTCCTGTAATACATCTTCATACATTACACTGACCTGTGTCCTGTGTTTCCTGTAATACATCTTCATACATTACACTGGCCTGTGTCCTGTGTTTCCTGTAATACATCTTCATACATTACACTGACCTGTGTCCTGTGTTTCCTGTAATACATCTTCATACATTACACTGGCCTCTGTCCTGTGTTTCCTGTAATACATTTTCATACATTACACTGGCCAGTGTCCTGTGTTTCCTGTAATACATCTTCATACAGTACACTGGCCTGTGTCCTGTGTTTCCTATAATACATCTTCATACATTACACTGGCCTGTGTCCTGTGTTTCCTGTAATACATCTTCATACATTACACTGGCCTGTGTCCTGTGCTTCCTATAATACATCTTCATACATTCCATCCACAGGTTTCCACTACAAGGCTCTGAGTCTACCGACCAGGGGGCGTGGCTTCACACGGTACAACTCCTCCCTATCATAGTGACAAGTAGGTTGTGAGATGATAACACTATAGAGTGTACATTTTATATTGGCCACAATGGAGTATACTCTGTATGTATGTATGTGTGTTCAGATGACATAGGTAGGAGGCAATTTGGTGGGGATCAGCTGTTTCCTTGCCAACAGTTACCATGGCTACCAGTATGATGTTCACCTGAGGGCATGTCTGTCATGTTCGTTCTCATTTATGTCGCCCACCCAGGCTGTAGTGTGTGACCACGCCTTCCTACATGCTCTGTCAGACAAGTCTGTGGAGACTTATACCAGTCGAGCACTGCAGGTGGGTGGAGTCAGAATTCAAACAGAGATGCTTAAAATTGTAATGTACCCTAAAATGATTGAGTTCTGTGGAGCTAAAATTTCACCTCAATTATTAATTACTATGAGTGAAGGGTGTGTTATTGAGAGTCATGTGTCTGTCATGTGACACTATAATTGTTGTGTTTGATGTTTAGACTGCTATCACAAGAATGCCAGCTAGAGTAGAATACGACAAGATATCAACACACTGGCTTAGAAAGGTTTGTGTGTGTGTGTGTGTGCGTGTGCTGGGTTTAGATGGGGAGGGTTGGTAAGTGGGAGAGAATTGCATTGTGTCTACATTTCTATGATCAATTTTACTAGAGTGTTATTTTCACCACACCTTTCAGCCCTGCCCACCTCCTTCGCTCGACCTGACTTTAGTCTCCGCCCACAAGTTTGTCAGTAATGAATGTCACCTTGTCAGCAGTGTAGACCACATGGTCGTCCTCACCAAGATATACACAACTGAGCATGTGCAATCCAGCAAAACACTGTGAGTGTCATGGCAACCAGTATTATTATACATAGGAATAAAGTTTTTAGTGCTTCTAACTTTTTGTTGTTGTTGTTGTTTTTAATTTAAACTAGCTCTGTATGATAAGTGACCGGGTATTCCCTGGGTATTCCCCTCTGTGTGTGTGTGTGTGTGTGTGTGTGTGTGTGTGTGTAGTTCCATGAAGAAGAGTCCAGACTCCAGTTGGAACATCTATATCCTGCAGAAGAAGAAGGTCATGGCAATGCACCAGCAATTTGTAAGCTTGCTTAGTATCTAAAACCACTTTATTTCAAGCCACACCTATTGTAGGCGGAGCTAGCAGACCTAATGAAGGATTCATCGCCGCCCCTTTACCAACATGCTTTGTATTGTATGAAGCCCACAACTTACTGCGTACTCAACTTCTACTCAATACCAGCATCACCTCAGACCAGAGGGAGAAGTTGGTTCGAGATGTTCGCACCAACTGCCTGTCTCTGTCTCTGTCTCTGTGTGTGTTCACTAGCAGTAAGAGCGGCTTGGCTTGGGCACCTAGATACCTGCAGCTCTCTAACCAGCCAGTGGGCGTGGTCCTCAACACAATCACCAAGCAATTCACTACGGTAAGATTTTAATATTTCAGTCTCATTGATGTAGTCTTTTTTCTCCCCTCTCCTGTGGGTATAGCCCTGGGCTAATCCATGCTAGTCAGTAGATGCAATGAACACAGGGAATGCACTAGATGGTTGAAAGGGTTACTAAAACTGGCATGCACACTAAACTATATGAAGAGAAGAATGTGGGAACCAGGGAGGAACTCTGTCAAGGCAGCTGCTGGTCCCCACAGTTTCAACTCCACTCTTACTAACTTGAACGATCGTTAGGAGATAGAGGCTATTTCTGTCAGCTACTATGGTTGAAATCAGCATGAGGATGAATCTACGTGGGTTGGGGCCCACCCGTAGCATATCAATCACTGGCCCCACCTACTGCATTACAAAACAGAAATTGAATTTAGTGTGTGAGCCTGTGTACAAGAAATAATGAATTACTGTGTGTGTGTGTGTGTGTGAATTAAAGTAAAAAGTGTTAATTTGTTCTGTGAATTAAAGCAAAAAATTAATAGAGCACTTTGATACAATTCTTGTTTGTTTGTTTGTTGTTGTTTTTCTAGAAACCTTCGTCTGCCTACACAGTTTTACTCAACTACATGGATGTGATGCTCAGAGATGGTAAGTGTCATCATATCCGCCACCTCTCACTCCAAAGGAAGCAAACCTTGTCCTGTCCTTGTATGCGGAGCTCAGACTGCGAGATGTTCCAATGGTTGTCATGGAGACGTGGCTGGGACCACTCCTAGCGCCTGGTATGGATGTGCTCTTGTTTCTTTCCTTTTCTCTTTTTATTCTAATTATTTATTTGTACAATCTGTTCAACTGTATCAATGAGCTTGTATATAAATACATATATTATTATACATTGGATACTTCCTTAGCATTCAAGATTTTCTCGTATTGAATGTTCCAACGTGGCTGTGCGTACAATTGAATTACAAGAAGTATGGCACAGTTACATCAAACAATTTATGTACAATACATACAGAGATGGCATTCACACTTGTATTTCACTCGCCTTGGGCTTGTGAAGTTACTTGCACACACTCATGAGATATGTCCCCACATTGTACGCTGACTCGTGCAACAAGTATTATAATTATAACTAACTAGTGATGTGCTTGAGCACAAATGGCGAGCGAGCCTAAAGACTGTACTATTTTTATATGAATGATTTTGACTTCTAACACTGAAGCTACTGAAAATAAGGTCCAGTTTTTTTATTTAGCATACAGGGTAAAGGGATTTCAGTGCCATAGTAACAACTCTCTGCAACTGCTTGGAAGGAAAAAAACAACAACGAAACAATACACGTTATTTAAACGTTTTCTTTGTGATATTCTTTAGCTAAGTAGTGGTTGTAACACACAATGCTTTGACACAACTGGACATGCACCTACACAGACTTACCTTCGCGGTAGTCTAGTGGACAATGTATTTTCAAGTAAATACTGTTGCGCATGGCTTATAACCATGACAAAGAGCGCATTGACTTACCACCGCCACTAACTCGAATAGAAATGGAAGTCCCTTAAGTTTTCAAGTTTTAACTGCACCCGCAAAAGAATTCAAAAAGGTAAACAATTCAATTTCTAGGGTGATACGGGTACTGATCGATAAACCAGAGGATTCTGTTTAGTGCAATTTGGGACGGGGTCGACCACATAACTAACAACAAAAACGCGATGGTGGCTTAAAGGCACAAAATGACATACATACGTCCATACATATATACAAATAAATAAATAAATAAACAAACATCCCCGATTTTCGATTGTGTTACCCCTGTAAGTGTCTCGCTCGCTACGCTCGCTCGCCAAATATTCTTGAAATATTAGAATCTTATATTAGGAGCAGCAACTCACTACCTACAACAAAAACTAATACATGACAGTGCCACTAAGTTATGGAATCATTTACTACCTTCCATATATATTGTGAATGTTTATTAATTAATTCATTTATTTATTGTATATTTATTATTCTTTCTATCTAGACAAGGCTCTGGAGAAGGTGAGGGAATTCAAGCAGCAAGACTCTCTCAGTGAAAACCAATTGTAAGGCTTGTAATCCATATAATGTTCACACTACTGTGACTCCGCCTACTGGTGGGTAGTTTCCTAGGCAACCTGTGTGAGGTGACGTTGTTATTGAGACTGGGCAAGAGCAGTGAAGCCTCAAGTAGAGTGAAGGACATGAAGGACTCTCTATTGGAGGATTACCTCATAAACCACACCCACTTCATTGTCAACATGGATGAGGATACATTCACTAGCTTGGGCAAGGTGTGAATTATATAGTACAATTACTATTGTTAGATAGAGAAGACAAAGTGTTATCAATTATTGTTACAGTTAGTTTTTATTAAGGACTACTTTGGAACATTACTATATAATTTAAAGGAGTTAAGAAGTTGCACACTTAGCACTAAGGCTGCTCTAATTCATCGTAGCACCAGTGTTCACTGGGTGCAGTGTGTGTATACATGTGTGTGTGTGTGTGTGTGTGTGTGTGTGTGTGTAGTTGCTACGTGTAAGAAAGGAGGTGTGTCTATTGAACTGTCTCTATCATCTACTTGGTAATGGAACTCTATCACTGGATCTCATAGTGACTCTACTACAACAGGTGAGTGTGTGTGTGTGTGTGTGTGTGTGTGTGACCACACTGGATGTGTAGGGTGTGTACCACGTGTGAGAGGAGGAATAGAGTGACTATTGGGATGTTATGACATGTTATTTGTACTTCTTGAGGGAGATGATGCAGACCAGTGTGACAGTGGAGCAGGAATGAGTCTGGTGAACAACCTGGTCCTCAAACACTTCCTAGAAGGAGTATTGTTGAAACAGGTCAAAGACCAGCCCATGGAAATGCTGCAGCGTGCACAGGTGAGTGGTGATGCTGTGTGGTGTGAGATTAATCTCATGTGGGCGTGCTACTGCTACACCTCTGGAATGAGATAAGATAATGGGAAAGTATGTTAGTTCTTATGTTGACTGTAAGAATGTATTGTAATGTGCGTGGAAAAGAATGTTCAGTGGTGAATAGTTAGGATGCATTCATCATTTATCACATCCTCCATTTCTATTACAGCTTCATCTTGTAGACGTACTGGTGTCACGCTTGACTTCCAAGACCACACCCCTTCCGAGTTCAACTCCCTTCAGTCTGTATGGGTCTCGCCATAAGTGGCTGGACAGCTTGCCTCCGTTTGACGGCAGCTCTCACAAGCCTGCCCAAGTCACTCTGCAAGATCTCATGCAGCTTCAGGCACTGTTAACCAGTGGGCAGGCCACTACAAGCCCTGCCCACATGGTGGGTGTGGCCCAGCATGTGCCCCCAGAGCTCCACATGTACATCTCTCTTTATAAAGGTAAGGAAGAGAATACACAAGAAACAGTAACAACAAAAAGTCCATATGTTATGTATTCTTTCTATTTTCTTTAATTCCTAGCTGCCCTGGATCATGTGGTGGAACTCTGTTCTCCTGAAGAGCTCCTCACTCTTCTCCCTCCTTCTGGTGCTCTTCCTTTCTTCTTACCCTTCATAGAACGCAGTTGCAAGCTACACATGTCCAGACAACTGGCCCTGCCTCCTCAGAACCACACCCCTACTACTACTACTATTACTACTACTGAATGAGCAGACCTGACATGAGCAGCACTGACAGTACTGCATAATTATTTATGACATCAGTTATTTTTGTGTGTGAATTTATGTAATGTACACTAAATGACATGAAGTTACTGAGTTAAGTTGTGAGTGCAGTTGACTAAGTGCTGTAAGAGAGCAATAGAGATCCTGTGTGCCAGTTAAGAGGTGCACTATAAAGTTGACACGATCATAACTGCAATAACTCGCTAGCTATACAAGATTGTTTGAGTTTTTCATAAAAAGAGCTCAAGGCACAACTGAATAAAACCAAGAATACAAAAGCATAAAATCATGACATAACATGACCATAAAACCAACCAGTCAAAAGAACAGGTTGATTCCCCCCAAAAAACATCCCTTTTAAAAAGATGGACCTTCTCTGGTTCAATTTTTAGTTGCACATAACTTAGCCCAGAAGAAACATTCAAATTAGGCATCATTGTAGGACCCTAACTTTTAGTAAAGATGGTAGCTGGAGAGAGTTGAGCATCAGAGAAATCTGGACCTAATTACAGTCTAGGGTTGTAGCCAGTACTCTGCAGTTGCACCCAACTAACTACCTGAACAAAACTGCACCAGCAAGCATAATGATACACTCTGATACATGATTGAAGGGCCAGGGGGGGGACGAAAGGTTTGTGTTGACCGAAGGCACCACACCCTTTTTCCTTACGCGCAATCGCGGGTAAACCTCACTAGCACTACATCTGCTGCATTTGGGTGTGTAGGCGGTGCCCAGCTAAAGTTATAAGTTTTTTCTTGTCTTAGCAGTTTTTTTCTCCCTGGAACAAGTCACTTTACACTTCTGCGAGTGTCGCTGGTTGCTACATGCGATGGACGCACTTCTGAAATACCTCTCCGACCTAGAATCGGCTCTGCTAGATGCTGACCTCTTAAAGTTGTCCAAAAGTTTACAAAGAAACGTAGTCTTGTCTAAAGAAGTGTCTGACAAGTTGGCTATCCTGGACCCCGACCAGGACCACCTAGAACGGTAAGATTAAGGTCAGGTACCTATTGCAACATGTTTGTGAGAGAGTTAGAGAAGATGGCAGTGCATATGGGAGGCTAGTTAGAGTGTTGAGTGATCTTGGAGGGGAAATGAAAGGCTTGTGTCAATCTATGAGAAAGGAGAAGATGGACCAGGAGGTAGCAGGAGGTACTGATAGCAGTGGGTGTGGTGATGTGTTGTTTACAGTTCAAGATGTCTCAGATCTGGCAGAGCTAATTGTGGCTGCTAGTTACAAGTGGGAGGAGATTGGTGTAGCACTAGGTGTGCCTGAATATGTGAGGGAAGAGTGTAGAAGTGCTGGGAGTAATCCTCTCAAGTTATCTAAACTTCTCAATGCATGGATTACAGGCAAATATAAAGATGCTAAGAGTACCACAGTAACTAGTCTGAAGACAGTGTTGTCTGGTAGTCTAGTACAATTACCTGATGTGGCACAACATTTAGACGCGTTTTCTAGTCCATTAGATAGTGCACTTGTTTCTACACCTTCATATTCAGGTAGTGTGCCTCTTATAGAATATCAGTCATGTGACACTGAAGTAGCTGAGGGCAAGTCCACACTTCTAGAGGTAGAAGTTAGTTGTAGTGGGTGTGAATCTTACCAGTGGAGTAAAGATGGCGAACCTTTACTTGATGGAGCTGATTTTTGTGGTGTGTGTAGTAACATACTATACATCAACAGAGCTAGCCAGTGTACACAAGGGAAGTATTCTTGTAGAGTTAGTCGAGGCAGTGAGACTGAATGTAGTGATGAGATAAGTCTGAGTGTCATATATCCTCCAGAGAAGAAAGAATTGTTAGAATTCTACTCTCTCGCAGACAGAGACGTACCTCAAGACTCCTGGCCTCCTGTAAGTAATCCCACTTTTATCAATCTAGTTCTTATCCAACAAAAACCCATGAGTACACGCAACTATTATACAATTCGCGGAGACATGGACGACATTCTAGAGAGCAAGGAAGTGGCAGAGTACGAGGAGGTGTTTAGAGAATACAGGGAAGGAGCTTTAGTTCTTGTTGAAGGTCGTCCAGGTAGCGGGAAGACAACTTTAGTCAACAAGTTAACTAGAGATTGGGCCACAGGAAAGAAAGTCTTGCAAGGAGCTATAATAGTGTTTCTAGTAACTCTTAGATTACTGAATGTTTCAGGGAGAGAGAAGAGTTTACTAGACTTACTTCAGATATTTTATGGCGAGGGTCTTAGTAAGATTGTTGAGCAATGTCTCAGAGAAGGGAAGGGTAAAGGAGCGTGCTTCATTCTAGACGGACTAGATGAGTATCCTATTGAGTCTAAGAAGAATTTAGTAATAGATCAATTGTTGTTTTCAAAGACCTTTCTTCCTCACTCCATGGTTATAGTAGCATCACGCCCTGTGGCTACTGGGAAATTAAAAACAATGTGTAAAACAAGAATAGAAGTTGTAGTGTTTTCAAAAGATCAGATCTACAGCTATGTAAGAACTTATCCATTCAATGGTTGTTCTCCTGGCATGGCTTGTAAAATGGCTGACTTTCTAGACCAGCATCCCAATGTTCTTCACATGTGTTACCTACCAGTCCATGCAGCTATGATATGTTTCTTGTTTGATATACTAGAAGGTAACCTCCCCCATAGTGAAACACAAATCTACGAGAAGTTCACAATAGCTACTATACTGAAGCACAAGGCATGTAAAGGAGAAGACTTACAGTTGAAGTCATTGGAGGATTTAAGTGGTGATGAGAAAGAGTGGTTCCATTCCATCTGTAAGTTAGCATTTGATATGCTTATTAACTCTCAGCTAGTAATAAGTAAAAGTGATGCTAAAGTTTCACTCTGTCCAGACTCAGTTCTAGGTCTGTTAACAGTAGAACGTACTTCCTTATATTATGGCAAGGAAGATTTGTTCAATTTCAGTCACCTAACTTTACAAGAGTTTCTAGCAGCTTTCTATATACGTGAAGCCAAATTAGAAGAAACAGAGTTGGTGAAGAAAGATTGTTTAAAAAATGTTTGGAAATTTTATTGTGGCTTGTTAAGATTCAACAATAACATTGAGTTTGTTAAGAGTATTTTTAATAGTTACCAGATAGAGTTCCTCTATAAAGTTCATTGTGCCTATGAGTCTCAACAGGTAGAGTTAAGTGACTATGTGTTACACGATGAAGTAGGGCTGATAGAGACACTCATTACTTCCACTGACTCTATCGCATTAGGTTATGTAATCGCTAGAAGTACTAGAGTAGTAACTAAATTATCATTAGGTAATTGTAAGTGGGATAGTGAAGGAATGAAGTTATTTGTTTCATGTGCTGGAGTTAAACTTCAATCCCTTGAATGTCTCAAAGTTTCCTCATTCGATGATCAGGAATTTCAGTCGTTAAATCTTTTATTGGTACATTTACCTTTCTTAAAGGAACTGAATATGACAGACTTAATACTAGACAAATTTAAAATAGAGTGTCTTACTAATCAAGTTAAACTTCCTCATCTTAAGGTCTTGAAGATAAAATTACCTATAACACCTTGCTCCCATCCTGAAGAAAGTTTAAAACTATTAGCATTTGGTAGTAAGAGTCTTGAGCGTGTATTGTACTATGTGTATGGCCGTGATACTATCATCAACCATGTGTTATGGAGGAAGATACTTCTCTGTGCATTTAACTTTCAGAGAATTGCGGACAATCATAAGTCATGGCTAGACTTGTGTAACTTACAAAACTCTCCTCTCTCCCTCATGAGAGGTTATCTCACTGTACTGAAGTAGTTCTTGTTAATTGTTGTATTGGTGATGAAGGAGCAGAGATTCTGGCCAACACATTGAACACTTCAGTCTTGGAGAATCTGGTTCTAGATTTTAACAGAATAAGTGACTCAGGAGCTATAGCACTAGCTGGCTGCCTATCAAAATGTAGTGTAGTACAGGAGGTGTCTATTGAGTGTAACTCTATTGGTGACTCAGGAGCCACAGCATTAGCAGATGCACTAGTCCATTGTACCAGTCTGAGAAGACTAGACTTGCAGGGGAATAGTCTAGGAGATAAAGGAGCAGTAGCCATAGCTAAAGCTGCAAAGAGTCTACCTAACCTAGATCTGTATCTTCATAATGTGAATATTACAGAGGAAGGTATTGATACAGTCCTAGAGCTAAGAACAAGAACCAGAATAAGAAGTTTGTAGTTGACTTCATCGTGGAATAGTGTTAGTGAGACAGATGTAGATACTCTGAAGAATGCTTTGTACTGTGGGAATTTACCAACACTAAGAGTATCCAGTACTAATATTTACAACATTGAGAAACTAGTAGCAGACCAACAATGTGTTGGGAAAGTTAGGGAAGTGTACTGTGCTATTATTGGTGATGACACTGTACCAACTTTGTGTAGAATCATAGAGCATTTGCCAACTCTTCATCACATTGATGGTTTGTTTAATAATCCTATAAGTTCCCATAGTGCCCATCTTCTTAGTGATTGTATAAATTCCTGCAAGTCATTACATAGTCTGGCATTATCTGGTAGGTATGTAACTAGATTACATTCTGGATTATTAGATGCTGTGAAGTGTTGCACTCAACTTAGATCTCTTCAATTGTCTTTTGCTAAGATTAGCTTTGATAATGTCAGTTTATTATTTTGTACTCCTGAGTCTTGGATTAATCTACACACTCTGGAGTTAAGACACTGTTCCATTGGTTCAGATGGTGCACAAGTTCTTAGTAGAATGCTAGAACATTGTAAGAAACTACGTAGTTTGGATCTATCTAGTAATTCCATTGATGATAGAGGAGCAATAGCTATAGCTGAGGCACTGAAGGATCACACTAACTTACTAGAACTTGATATGAGACGTAATCCCATCACTTCAGAAGGTGTGACTGCACTGAGTCAGGTGATAAAGTGTAACCATCTACAACATATTGATCTCAGTCTTTGTGAGTCATTTCCTATATCTCTGGTAGATGTCATGTGTGGAGATTCTCTACATACACTATGTCTTAGTGATAATGAGTTAGGTGTAGATGGTATGGCAAGTCTGAGTGTAGGACTTGAGAAGTGCAAACAATTAGTAGAACTTGACATCAGTTTTAATATCATTGGCACACGTGGTCTAGTATTCCTAGAGGAGGGACTTCAACATTGTACCAACTTACAAGAGTTGAATCTTAGTATTATTAATATCACATCTGATGGAGTAGCTCATATATCTGCTATAATGAAGTGTTGTAGATATTTGCGGCATCTTAATATCAGCGGTAATAGCATTGGTGTAGATGGTGCAGCAGCTCTAGTCAGTGGATGGCCATATAAGAGTATGTTGAGACTGTATATACTTGCTTGTTTTGATGATCCTCATCACTCAGCTCTAAGCAATGGATCTCCATGTTGTAGTAGTTGTGATCATCTACTAGAACTATATTACAACAATGACTATGTCATAATTCTAAACATTCCAAAACTTGTATCTCCAAATTATTGATGTTGATAAGTTAAAAATGGGTGTGGCCTGTTAACCTTTACTGATATGCTGCTGTTACTAAAATTAAAGGATGTAAAAGAAACTCACAGAAGATTGTGGGCGTGGCATGTTTACATTTACACTCTTCACATGCTGCACTTGCTAATAGAAGAAATGGCTACAGAAGACTGTCTGTACTCACTTTTCATCTGGACTGTCCAACAGTGCCCTGCCCCCTAGCCTTGCCCCGCCCTCATACTGTCTACTGTCACATGACTTCAGCTGAAGTTAAAGTAGCTTGACTATCTTCTTCAGAACAGTCCACAAAGAACATTGTCTCTACTTTAAACATAAAGAAAACTTGTAAACTCTGCTCATAGAGAAGGAACTTCAGAAATCTTATAGAAACAGACAGCAGAAGGTTACCTACAGAATGTAAGGGAATACATTGTTTAAGTGTGTGTTTATTTATGTATTATATTTTGTGTTTGTATATAGAGGAGAATGAGATGAAGAAGACACTTAGTGAGATCTTGTGGCACTCTAGGTAAGCAAGTGGGTGTGGTGTGTATGTATGTGTGTATGTATGTGTGTAGAGTGGAAATCAATGTTCAGGTTTCAGACATCCTTATCTTCAGGTGTCTAGAGTTTTGTGCTCATACACACCATCTACAGTATAAACCATTTCAGGTTGTAACTTCTGTGATTGTATATTATTACATAGTTCAAGTCTTATCAAGTATTTGAAGGGACAAACAGCAACACTCTCATGTGGTAGTTATGATGGAGGATGACAGCATCATATGCACAGCACTGGTGAGTACATAGCATGCACATGTGTAATACACGATGTGCTACCTTTACGTGACTGACTTGTACAACACATAGTCTACACATGTGTTGTGTGTTATGTTTGAGATGATGTGTCATGAATTATGTGATGTGTTGTTTCTTGAGTTTGTACATGACTTGGAGAAGAATGTGTTTGGGTGCACATGCCATGCCACATTCAAGAGCATGACGTGGACTTCATAACGTGCACATGTGTTTGTGAGCCTTATGTGCCATGTACGTGTGAAACATGTATTTATTGTGTACTGAACTGTGTCCAACTGCTGCCCCATAGGAAATGCATTGAAGTAAACAGGATTGAATTAAGACAGTATTTTCCTATATCATTTGAGCTTTTAGTTATTATGTTGAGTTATTTCATCTCCTAAGGTTATAGCAGTGGTCATTGTGGTCTGTACACAATAGTATTCATTTTATGCTGGAGAATATGATCTCTCGTCTGATTGGTTGTATTTATGCTAGTGCCTACGGCACTCATGTACAAATGCTAGGCCAACAGACTTGTGATATTCTCTGGCAAATGAATACATGTAAGGTTGTACATGTGAGTGAAAATATATATATGTGTGTGTGTGTGTGTTTATTAGGAACGGTCCATCATGGAGTAGAGAGGATGGACTAGGAGCAGTGAATGCTGCAGACTTCCTGGATCTTCCGGCAGATCAGTCTGCTATGGTGGAGAGCTTCTTAGAGAAGTCTGCCAATGCAAGAAATCCTGTCAAGCTAGCCTGGCACCGATGGCAACTACAGGTCACACTGTGAAAGGTGGGCAACAAATAAAGTTTGGTTGCTAGATAATACTGTTGTTGTTGTTGTTGTTGTTAACCCTCAGCATGCATGCGTGCAAAGGTTATAGTAGTCGTCCTGTCTGGCCATTTGTCTGTCTGTTAGTCTCTCTGTTAGTCTGTCTATCGGTTAGTCTGTCTGTCTGTTAGTCTGTCTGTCTGTTAGTCTGTTTGTCTGTCTGTCTGTTTGTCTGTCTGTCTATTAGTCTGTCTGTCTGTTAGTCTGTCTGTTAGTCTGTCTGTTTGTCTGTCTGTTTGTCTGTCTGTTAGTCTGTCTATTAGTCTGTCTGTCTATTAGTCTGTCTGTCTGTTAGTCAGTCTGTCTATTAGTCTGTCTGTCTATTAGTCTGTCTGTCTGTTAATCGGTCTGTCTATTAGTCTGTCTGTCTATTAGTCTGTCTGTCTGTTAGTCAGTCTGTCTATTAGTCTGTCTGTCTGTTAGTCTATCTGTCTGTTAGTCAGTCTGTCTATTAATCTGTCTGTCTGTTAGTCTATCTGTCTGTTAGTCTGTCTGTCTGTCCGTTAGTCTGTCTGTCCATTTGTCTGTTTGTCACTCTGTCATGCTCTGATTTTGGAGATTACTGACAATGGACAGTTGATTTAGAACTATGAAATTGCGAAGCTTTGCATAAGTATTAACTTCTTCTCTTATGAAGACAGTGTTTACATGTACCATATAGCTATATTGATGTCTGATTATAATAAATTATTTGTCTGGTCTGAGAGGATGTTGTAATAGCTAGCTAGTGCATAGCAGCACTGAGAGTCCGCATCTTTGGTGCTTCATTGTGGTTGTTGTTTTAGGAGTTTATACCTTACTTGGAGAAGAATAATCTGGTGGGTGGAGCTACAGGAGAGGTTGTTCTTTTACGTGGTGGACAAGGAAATGGGGACAATGGACGGCTACTACATCAATACAGACAAGGAACGCCCCTCCCCCAACTCCACCTCCTCTTCCACGGGATTCCAGACCTCCTACTTGTGGTGTGTTCAATTCCCCACAGACTTCGACTGAGTTTTATACATCATACCCAAACCTTCGCAAGGTAGGAGGGTGTGGTTGTAATGTGTAGGTGGGTGGAGTTATGTTAGAGGAGGGTGTGGTCATAGTGTGTAGGTGGGTGAATGAGAACTGAAATCAGCACCAAGTTGCTTTGTGTGGTGGTCATGTATGTATGTGTGTGAGCATTCAAGTGGTCTGTATGTGAGATATGTGTTTGTGTGTGTGTGTGCATGTATCAGTGGCATAGTAACAGAGAGAGAACCTAAACTTATATCCATCATGTGGTGAAACAGCATTACACCAGTTTTTTGTTTTGTTTTGTTTTTTTGTTGTTTTTTACATCACACTCACATATTATATGCTATGTGACAAGCGAGTGAGACACTCTCAGGGGTAACACAATTGAAAACCGGGGATATTTGTTTGTTCATATGTATGTGTGGGCGTATGTATGTCATTTTGTACTTTGAACCTTGTGTTTTAGTGTTTGCTTGGTGGCCGACCCTGTCCCCATTCTCCACTGAACAGAATCTTTTGGTTTATCAATCTTTACCTGTATCATCACCCTTTGAATTGGGTTGTGTTTGACGTATCTGATTTTTTTAAAATTCCATTTCATAGAATGGCCGTGCACAATTAAAAAACGGGTGGGGAATGGTACGCCATTTGGTAAAAGCGGCTGTTCCGTTAGACCACGTTACCGTTTTAATCTTTCTCATTCACCACATGCCTCACTCTAAGAAATTATAAAAAAAAAATTGTTAATCCATTCCGTTTTTTTGTTTACAGGCTCCTGAGGTAGAGCTTATCAGGTAAAAAAAACAATTGAGGTCCTATATTCAAAGTTGTCTCATGGAGAATTGAAATATGAAGATAAATTACTATTACACATGTTAAATGTGAGATAATATGACACCATCACTTTCTTAGTAAGCACCAGTTTCTTCTAGTCTGATAAAGTAAGAATGCCACGTTCCATTCTGTGTGTGTGTGTGTGTGTGTGTGTGTGTGTGTGTAGCAGGAAGATCCAGTGGCTGCAGACAAAGGCTTTGTCAAGTGGTCACCACTCAGAGTGTGGGAGGAAGAGAAGGTAGCCAGTAGTCTTCCTGCCAGCACAAGCAGCTCTCTCGTGGATATCACACTCCCCGGGATACAACGACAACCTTCTTGCGATGTATCTGGCCACGCCCCCATTATCGGCACTCTATCACTGCCCTCTATTACTAATGTTTGCAGTCGCAAAGTATCAGATCATAATGCAGTGGAGGTGTTGGGACCAGTGGAACATGTACCAGGACAACCCATTTCTGTCAGGCTGGAAATGGGTGTGTCATCATCAGGACAAGCCACGCCTACTAGGTCACGAGTGCTCACAATGCTGTTTAGAAGGTATTTATGGGCATGCATACACACCCACATACATACATACATATATACATACATTTATATACTAGTGATGTGCTTGAGCACAAATGGCGAGCGAGCCTCAAGTTAGGTACATAAAACTGCAGTATTGCTACTACATACATAATTTATATTAAGCTTAGTTCAATTAAAAACAGCAGTATAATGGCAGTTGAACATTAATTTGAGCATAGAAATACAAAATTACTCTCTTACATAAGTAATGGTAACCTCTGTATTATCAAACTTAAGCCATTCTGACTACCTCAATTACCAGTAACTCTGAAGCTCTCAGCTACAAAAAAAAATAGGTCAGTGTTATTTTTGTAATTCAGACAACAAATATGGAGTTATTACTTACCTAAATTTCATGAGTATTGGTACTTTCTGTAGTATCAAATTGAAGCCATTCTGACTATCTGAATTACTGGTAATTCTTGACAACAAGTTCAAAGCTACAAAAACAAAAGACATTAATTTTAGCAATCAAATGCAAAATTACCTTCTTACCCACACATTCTTGAGTAGTGGTAACTTTCAATGCCTTAGTAACCGGTCGCAGCAACTGTTTGTGACTTGAAAAAAAAGCGTTTTCGCAGGAATTCTCTCACAATTTGGAGCCCAAGTTTCAAGTAAGGCTTGCTTAAAGCTGTAGTATCAGAAGAAAGGGGGGTCAAGCCTCAAAAGTCGTGTTTTTAGGAGAGAAAAAAACGGCACCCACGTGCGCGTTTAAAGGGCATACGTGCCATACATATAACATATCAACTCTAATGACTGGATCTCCATGTTGTAGTAGCTGTGATCATCTACTAGAACTATATTCCAACAATGACTATGTCACTATTCCATTCGTGCCAAAACTTGTATCTCCAAATTACTGTGATATTGATAAGCACTGATTAAAATGTAGGTGTGGCATGTTAACCTTAACTGATATGCTGCTGTTACTAAATTAAAGGATGTAAAAGGATCTCTCAAAAGATTGTGGGCGTGGCATGTTTACATTTACACTCTTCACATGCTGCACTTGCTAATAGAGAAAGGTGTTAAAAGAAATGGCTACAGAAGACTCACTATTCATCTTGACTGTATCCAGCAGTGCCCCGCCCCTAGCCTTGCCCCGCCCTCATACTGTCTACTGTCACATTGACTTCAGCTGAAGTTAAAGTAGATTGACTATCTTCTTCAGAACCAGGGGTGGCTCGGGCTCTAAAAAATTAGTCAGGCCAGGAAATGGGTGTGACTAATAACAGGAAGTGGGTGTGGTCCGGAAGTGACTGTAATTACTAATTAACATGTATTTATAACAGTAAGCCTAAAACTGAGACAGGCACCTTTAGTATTGACATTATTTTATTATTATTATTAATATTTCAAAATGAATGATTTCACATAATGATACTATGGATTCAATGTTGTAGGTAATATTTATGATTCAGTCTGAAACTTTCCATACACATGGAGACGGCGATCACTAATTTGTACAAACTCATTTGCAACATCTTTCATGTTTAAGTTGTCTGTAAGCTCCTTATGAACATGAATAACCATCAAACTGTTAAGTCGTTCCTGTAACATAGTTGATCTCAGGTATGTCTTGATACGTCTCATAGCACTAAAGGATCTTTCACTGCTGCTGTTAGTTGCAGGCATAACTAAAATTAATTTTGCTAAGATAATTATTTGATTCAAAAATTCTTTTTTTGATGCTGGAAGGTCCTTGATGAAATGAAGTATTTCAAAAATTGTTTTTATTTCTGCAGGTACAGTAGAAGAAAGAATTTGGAGCTGAGCTTTTAAATTGTGTAAATCAAAATCATCACCATATATTTTGATAACATCTTCCAAATTTTTTGAGTAGTCTCTTTTGTTAACAGTGTTTATCAGTAAATTCTGTAAGGAACAATAAACCTGATATCCCGGTTGATCAAATCTAGTGTTTATTGATTGAATAAGGAGATCAAGTGCTTCAAAATACAAGCGCCTATACATATTTTCAGGTGATTCATCATATTCAGGCTGAGCTTCTCCTTCTTCAAACCTTCTTGGTCGCTTCCTTCTTCGTGGCAACCTTGGCTCACCGATATCATTTTTGGCTGCCATTGCTTTAACTTTCTCCCAAAAAGCCGCAAAACATTCATCAGTTCGAATACTTTGGAGGGTAGAAACTGTCATTTTCGCAATCACTTGACCTTCACTCGCTGAAATATCCTTTTTCTGTAAGGTCCTGCTCAAATTGTCAGAATGGCGAAAAAGACATTCACCAAGAAGCAGTCCAAAAAAAAACTCAAAAGTTTCCATTTGTGCACGAACACCTCCTATTCTTGCAATTACTTCTGTATCATGCACTACAGATACCGCTTTCTCCCATAACTCTTCTAGTACACTATAATTATCAATAATACTCCTCATTGAGTCAGCTTTTACAGTCCATCTTGTAGGACAAAGAACTCTTATTCCTGGACACCCTGGTGCAATATCTTGCTTAAGCTTCTCAAAAATAGCTTGCCTTCGAGGAGAGTATTTTACCAATTTTGTAATTTCATTAACAGTATCCAACATTTTTTTCAGTATAGGACATGCCTTAACCATATCTGAAGTTGCTAAACTTAAGCAGTGACCATAGCAGTGAGTAAAGTAGGCCTTAGGTTGTTCAGCACACAATAGTGCTGCTACACCCTGCCTAATGCCACTCATATTTGAAGCCCCATCGAAGCATTGCCCCCGAATTTTACTCAAAGAAATGTTAAAACGAATTAAGCAATCTTTCAAGACTCTAACTAGTGTGGCCGCTTCAATATTATCAACTTTATAGAGCCCTACAAATTCCTCATGCACTATCAGTGAACAGTCCACCCATCTTAACACTAGCACCACCTATGAGGAAGAAAAAATAAATTAAAAACACTTATATCCTATTACATTAATTTTAATACAATATGATTGGTTACCTGTTCATGATTCATTGAATCTGTACATTCATCCATCATAACAGTAACAAACTCAGTTGATTGAAGGTTGCTTGCAATCTTTCTCAAAACATGTTGTGACATTATTTTGAGCATTTCATTCTGATTCTCATGACTTAGATACTTCTCATTTTTCTTCTCCAACCATTCACGACACTATAGTTTAGATACTATCTGAAACACAAATTATATTATGACAGTAATGACCATTATTACCTGGAGATCATCTTGACTCATGAGCTTCATCAGCTGCTGTAAATTTCCGTCATCTTCTTTAGCTCTACGTATTGCACATCCTTGTCTCGCCAAGTACCTTAAACTGCTTAAAATTTTCAATAAACAATGCCTGCTATTAGCCTGACTTTTAGCTAAAGAAGTACACAGCATTTCACCAATATTTGAAGTAGTTCTAGGCAAAGTTATAAGCTTTTCCACTGCAATTTTATGACACTTTCTAGTTTCATGTGACCGAAAAGATTGGGTAGCTTCCTTCCAGTTGCTGAACCCCCTAAGAAGCTAAATTAAACAATTTTTTGTCATATACATAAAAAAATGAAATTAAGTACTTAAATGGCAAACTCACAAATGCAGGATCACTTCCAGAGCTTAATGTCAAATGCTTAAACTTCAAAGCCTTCAAGCATAAATGACAATGAACTGAGTCCTCAGCTTCATTGTAATGAAGCCAAGACCACGTCTTAAACCACTGAGGCTGACATGATCGCTCCACTACAGTTTTTTTTCCAATTTTTTTTTTAGGAAATGAAAACGATTCAGGTTGGTTAGCTGTTTCCGTTAGCTCCTCAAGTACCATAGGCATGATAAAAATCGACCACAACTCACAACCTCAGACAGGGTAAAGGATTGAACCGCGTGCAGCGTGCTCGAAGAATGACAGAGTAAGGCTAAATCCAAGGCGCACCGTACCGAGTATGCTGGACACGCCCACACCAATTAGATGCTTACTTTACCAAATAAAGATGACGAGAAAAAGGTCCGGCCATGGTCGGACTGGTCGGACTATCGACGCCACCCCTGAGAACAGTCCACAAAGAACATTGTCTCTACTTTAAACATGAAGAAAACTTGTACACTGTGCTCATAGAGAAGGAACTTCAGAAATCTTATAGAAACAGACAGCAGAAGGTTGCCTACAGAATGTAAGGGAATACATTGTTTTAAGTATGTATTTATTAATGTATTTTTTGTAGAGGAGAATGAGATGAAGAAGATGCTTAGTGAGATCTTGTGGCACTCTAGGTAAGCAAGTGGGTGTGGTGTGTATGTATGTGTGTATGTATGTGTGTAGAGTGGAAATCAATGTTCAGGTTTCAGACATCCTTATCTTCACGTGTCTAGAGTTTTGTGTTCATACACACCATCTACAGTATAAACCACTTCAGGTTGTAACTTCTGTGATTGTATATTATTACATAGTTCAAGTCTTATCAAGTATTTGAAGGCACAAACAGCAACATTCTCATGTGGTAGTTATGATGGAGGATGATAGCATCATATGCACAGCACTGGTGAGTACATAGCATGCACATGTGTAATACACAATGTGCTACCTTTACATGACTGACTTGCACAACACATAGTCTACACATGTGTTGTGTGTTATGTTTGAGATGATGTGGCATGAATTATGTGATGTGTTGTTTCTTGAATTAGTACATGACTTGGAGAAGAATGTGTTTGTGTGAACATGCCATGCCACATTCAAGAGCATGACCTGGACTTCATAATGTGCACATGTGTTTGTGAACCGTATGTGGCATGAAACATGTATTTATTGTGTTCTGAACTGTGTCCAACTGCTGCCCCATAGGAAATGCATTGAAGTAAACAGGATTGAAGTAAGACAGTATTTTCCTATATCTCTAGTTATTATGTTGAGTTATTTCATCTCCTCAGGTTATAGCAGTGGTCATTGTGGTCTGTACACAATAGTATTCATTTTATGCTGGAGAATATGATCACTCGTCTGATTGGTTGTATTTATGCTAGTGCCTACGGCACTCATGTTCAAATGCTAGGCCAACAGACTTGTGATATTCTCTGGCAAATGAATTTTATTATACATGTAAGTGTGTACATGTGAGTGAAAATATATATATGTGTGTGTGTGTGTTTATTAGGAACAGTCCATCATGGAGTAGAGAGGATGGACTAGGAGCAGTGAATGCTGCAGACTTCCTGGATCTTCCGGCAGATCAGTCTGCAGAGCTTTTGGAGAAGTCTGCTAATGAAAGAAATCCTCTCAAGCTAGCTTGGCACCGATGGCAACTGCAGATCACACTGTGGAAGGTGGGCAGCAAATAAAGTTTGGGTTGCTAGATAATACTGTTGTTGTTGTTGTTGTTGTTGTTGTTGTTGTTAACCCTCAGCATGCATGCATGAGAGGGTTATAGTAGTCGTCCTGTCTGTCTGTCTGTTTGTCTGTCTGTTAGTCTGTCTGTTAGTCTATTTGTCACTCTGTCATGCTCTGATTTTGGAGATTACTGACAATTGACTGTTGATTTAGAACGATGAAATTGCATAAGTACTAGCTTTTGTGGTCACACCCCTATTGTCACATCGTAATCATGTGAGCAAATAGTTTCTTGCTGCCCAGTAGTTTTGCTTTATGCTGGGAGGTAACGGAGTGCTGGAAGTGGAGTTTTACATTGAGAATATTTACCAGTGAGTGTCTCTGGCCTTTTTAGCTTCATTTCTTATGAAGACAGTGTTTACATGTACCATTTTCACTGCTATAGCTATATTGCTATTGATGTCTGATTATAATAAATTATTTGTTTGGTCTGAGAGGATGTTGTAATAGCTAGCTAGTGTATAGTAGCACTGAGAGGATGTTGTAATAGCTAGCTAGTGCATAGCAGCACTGAGAGGATGTTGTAATAACTAGCTAGTGCATAGCAGCACTGAGAGGATGTTGTAATAGCTAGTGCATAGCAGCACTGAGAGGATGTTGTAATAACTAGCTAGTGCATAGCAGCACTGAGAGGATGTTGTAATAGCTAGCTAGTGCATAGCAGCACTGAGAGGATGTTGTAATAGCTAGTGCATAGCAGCACTGAGAGGATGTTGTAATAGCTAGCTAGTGCATAGCAGCACTGAGAGGATGTTGTAATAGCTAGTGCATAGCAGCACTGAGAGGATGTTGTAATAGCTAGTGCATAGTAGCACTGAGAGGATGTTGTAATAACTAGCTAGTGCATAGTAGCACTGAGAGGATGTTGTAATAACTAGCTAGTGCATAGCAGCACTGAGAGGATGTTGTAATAGCTAGTGCATAGCAGCACTGAGAGGATGTTGTAATAGCTAGTGCATAGCAGCACTGAGAGGATGTTGTAATAGCTAGCTAGTGCATAGCAGCACTGAGAGGATGTTGTAATAGCTAGTGCATAGCAGCACTGAGAGGATGTTGTAATAGCTAGCTAGTGCATAGCAGCACTGAGAGGATGTTGTAATAGCTAGCTAGTGCATAGCAGCACTGAGAGGATGTTGTAATAGCTAGCTAGTGCATAGCAGCACTGAGAGGATGTTGTAATAGCTAGCTAGTGCATAGCAGCACTGAGAGGATGTTGTAATAGCTAGCTAGTGCATAGCAGCACTGAGTGGATGTTGTAATAGCTAGCTAGTGCATAGCAGCACTGAGTGGATGTTGTAATAGCTAGCTAGTGCATAGCAGCACTGAGAGGATGTTGTAATAGCTAGCTAGTGCATAGTAGCACTGAGAGGATGTTTTAATAGCTAGCTAGCACTGAGCAGCACTGAGAGTTCGCATCTTTGGTGTTTCATTGTGGTTGTTGTTTTAGGAGTTTATACCTTACTTGGAGAAGAATGATCTGGTGGGTGGAGCTACAGGAGAGGTTGTTCTTTTACGTGGTGGACAAGGAAATGGGGACAATGGACGGCTACTACATCAATACAGACGAGGAATGCCCCTCCCCCAACTCCGCCTTCTCTTCCACGGGATTCCAGACCTCCCACTTGTGGCGTGTTCAATTACCCACAGAACTTCTACTGAGTTTTATACATCACACCCAAACCTTTGCAAGGTAGGAGGGTGTGGTTGTAATGTGTAGGTGGGTGGAGTTATGTTAGAGGAGGGTGTGGTCATAGTGTGTAGGTGGGTGAATGAGAACTGAAATCAGCACCAAGTTGCTTAGTGTGGTGGTCATGTATGTATGTGTGTGAGCGTTCAAGTGGTCTGTACGTGAGATATGTATGTTTGTGTGTATGAGTCAGTGTGCATGTATCAGTGGCATAGTAACAGAGATAGAGCCTAGGGGGCGTGGGCCTCTAAACTTATATCCATGTGGTGAAACAGCATTACACCAGTTTTTTTTTTGTTTTGTTTTGTTGTTGTTTTTTACATCACACTCACATATTATATGCCTAGGCGAGTGAGACTCTCTCAGGGGTAACACAATTGAAAATCGTGGATATTTGTTTGTTCATATATATGTGTGGGCGTATGTATGTCATTTTGTACTTTGACCCTCGTGTTTTAGTGTTTGCTTGGTGGCCGACCCTGTCCCCATTCTCCACTGAACAGAATCTTTTGGTTTATCAATCTTTACCTGTATCATCACCCTTTGAATTAGGTCGTGTTTGACGTATCTGATTTTTTAAAATTCCATTTCGTAGAATGGCCGTTGCACAATTAAAAAGCAGGTGGGGAATGGTACGCATTTGGTAAAAGCGGCCGTTCCGTTAGACCACGTTACCGTTTTAATCTTTCTCATTCACTACATGCCTCACTCTAAGAAATTATAAAAAAAATTGTTAATCCAATAAAACATTTACAGGCTCCTGAGGCGGAGCTTATCAGGTAAACATAAAAATTGAGGTCCTATTCAGGGTTTCATCCAGAAATTTTTGTCTGGGGGGTCAAAATTAAAGTGGACTAGGTAATAATTTTAAGTAATACTTTTTGCTATCTAAAATAATAGATTCCCTAATCTCACAACTAAGCAGAAATACTCTGAGTAAACTTTTAACTTTTTTTTGTCCTTGAAAGTACAGTATCAATTAACCCCATTAGCAACCCCAATAATAAAAAAAAAGCAAAAAAAAATAATACAGAATTGGAAAAGCTTCTGGATTTTTATGGAAAGCCTACCACAGTTGAATATGATAGAGAGACATTTTCAGCTCCAGCTGATGTCAGCATACATGAGACAAGGTTGGAATGGAAAGGATTTAAATCCCTTTTGTTTGAAGAAATGAAGGGATTTTCACTTCAAAAACTAGCATTACAGTTCTTCAAAAGTGAGGCAAAATGTGTGACGTTTCCCAATATCAAGACTTGCTCTCTATAGCTATGGTTTTTCCCATGTCGACAGCAACAGTGGAACGGTCATTTAGTGACAGGAAACAAATCAAGAATCGACTTCGTAATAGACTTCAACCTTCTTCACTGTTGAAGCTAATGATGATAGCCATAGAAGGCCCACAACTTGACGAGGTTGATTTTGATGCTGTACTGTCACTCTCAGACGAATTTTGTTGTGATGCAAAAATACTGAACTCTGATTGTTTTTCCAATATAATATGACTTTTTTGTAGGCAATTAACTTTAATAGGTAGGTAAAAAAGTGGGGGGGGGGATATCCCCCCTGGCATTTTGACTGGGGGGGTTCAAACCCCCCCCTGTCCCCCCCCTGGATGAAACCCTGCTATTCAAAGTTGTCTCATGGAGAATTGTTAGCTTGACTACTGCACAGTATCGATGTTTTCTCGATGTTAGGGCTTCTTTGGCTTAGATTTTTTACTACTGAAAGTCTATCAGTAGCTAACAGAAGACCTACGAAGTGCAGACCTCGTTATAGCTGTGTGCCCGTCGGAACTTCGGTCTGCAGCTTTATTGAAGCAAGTTAAATTTTTGTACGAACTTTTTGCACTATTCCCGTAGCGTTTAATGGTCGATACAAGGCCTTAGCTAGCTGATATAGCTATGGAAGAGTTTCTAGCTAGAAAATATCTGTGAATCGACAGAAAAGCTTAAACTGTTTTTATTTATTTTATTTTTTTATTTTTAACTGTTTTAATAAACAGTGTCGGCCGTTTAGTCAAAACGGTACGGAACGAATGGCAAATACTATGGTAACAGGACTACCATTTTACAGCCGTACTACAGAACGGAATCCGGAACTTTATTTTGTCCCCTACTGTATGATATCATGAAAAACTGCAGTAATCAAATTAATAGAAATCTTGCGGCAAGAAATTCACTTTCTTCGCCTTGTGAAATTTTTCTCATATCTCTCGTGCTACTAATTAAAAATACCAAGTTTCAGTGCTACTATATCTCCAAGTACTACTGTATATGTAAAATTAATTTTAAAATTTTTTGGAGGACTTATCCAAATTTGTGAGATTAACACTTTGACCACACCACAAACCACCTCGTTAACATTTGAATTTCCAATTGTTGTACAATACTGAGCAGTTTCATAAATACAGCACCAGATGTGTTATTCAGACAGAACTCTATCTAATTTATTTTGTGAAGGATCAAAGAGTACTTTCATGAGCAAAAATAGAATTTTTTTATATAAGAATCAGAATCATGTCCTGCAAGTTACTGTACCACATTTAGAACTAGCTACTGAAGAATATGTTTATCAGCAACAGTTGATTTTTATTAAAACACCATATGGCACTTATGGCGATGAAAGATTAAAGCAGTGTTGTTGGTTGATGTGATGAATTTAAAGCTAATCTGTTCACCACCACTGTTCTATTTATTGCCCTCAGCTATTTAATATTACACATCTCAACTCACACAACTGGTCCACTGGAAGTTGCTCAAGTTGGGTGGCATTGAGAGAGTGTGGGTCCAATCTTGAGGAATTTGTGTGGGATGATTGGAATGTAATTCAATAGATATAGTGTTAGTTAGAGGTATGTGGACACAGGTATATGTGTGTGTGTGTGCTTGTGTGGACACAGGTATGTATGTGTGTGCATGTGTGGATACAGGTATGTATGTGTGTGCATGTGTGGACACAGGTATGTATGTGTGTGCATGTGTGGACACAGGTATGTATGTGTGTTCACTAATTGATGTCTAGAGTATCACAGATGGTTCCACTTACTCCTGTTCTGTCATGTAATTCCATAAGCATTCCATTATATCCAACAATGTCCAGCTTTAGCAACTTTATAATGGGTGATTACTTTCATCAAATTAAATAGAAATAATTTCTTGCACTAACTCACTTTTTCAACATGACTGCAAATACCAGCTTTGCAACTTAGATGGTAAAGAAACGTCAGCATTACTAATCTAGTGCTACCTAATTGAGTATTTAGAACATAGCTGATGTACTTTTTGTTGTGACAGAGGAAGTTCAACTGCTTAGGTCCTTCAAAGAGGGACACTGTTAGCTTAGTGTCCCCGCCTCACACTTAGTGTCCCTCCGATTGTGTGGTTAGGACTACATTCTAAATAGTTGGGCGTTGCGCATCCGTCGTGAACTACCGTTATTAGAGTTCTTCGGGCCCTAAGTAGCGCACTCACTGCGCTCAGGACGCTGCAGCCTAGGGCCTTCATACATTGTGAGATAATCTGTTATTAACTCTTTAGCAGATAATTTTAAAAAAATTCTTTAAAAATTGATCGTCCAACTTTGCCGCGATCTTAACATACCAAACGACACAAATCTGAGTTGGGAAAGAGTGTTGATGTACAGTAGCTAACCATAATGGGTATAAGAGAGGCAGAGAAGCAGGAGAATGCAAGGGTCAATAAATATATAAGCAGGTGAGAAAAGCTGACTGATGTAACTACTTCAATGAAGAAGTGAAAGAAAATACACAGAAGGACAGAGATACTGGGGAGCAGGAGAGGTAGACAGAGTGGGAGAGGGGAATCCATGAGTTGAAAAGAGGAATAAGAAAAACAGGGAAACAAAGAGAGGAAACCATGGATAAGCTATCTTATGCTACTGCACTCCTAATTACACAAGTTAGTACGTCAGGCGCCACTGTGTGGGCGGGTACTTGCTAGTCTCTAGTTTATTCTCCCAATATTTTATTTGTTGTGAGGTTGCATTTAGTCTCATTCAAGATGTTCATCAGTTCCATCTATTTAATATTCACCAATGTCTGTCTGCACTGCAATTAAGTCATGTGATTCATCCGTACATGAATGTGAATGTCACATGACTTTTATGTGACTGTCATGTGATTGTGTGTTGTACAGGACATGTGCGTTGTTGTCTGATGGTCTCTGTACTCATCTCAACATTCCTAAACACCCGGACTATTCACGTGCCGTGCTCATGAAGAACCAACTCCAGGAATCGTATGGAAACAGGAAGGTAGGCCAGCAGAGAGTAAATGGTCACGCCCACCTTATTGATGATAGAAGCACCCCAAGCATCCAGCAAAGAGTAGAAAGTCGAATTCTTTTATATGTAAACTGAGAACACCCCACTTCTCATCTGAGCTACACCCACTTCTCATCTGAGCTACACCCACTTCTCATCTGAGCTGCACCCACTTCTCATCTGAACTGCACCCACTTCTCATCTGAGCTACACCCACTTCTCATCTGA
>WLWD01002807.1_pt1 | contig 27212 bp, 25 predicted proteins | sample 6712731 | NCBI WGS metagenome assembly WLWD01 (sample SAMN12718690, study PRJNA576275) | sponge metagenome | isolation source: marine sponge | host: Mycale hentscheli | place: New Zealand: South Island, Marlborough, Capsize Point | collected 2014-11-01
GTTAGACCTAGTTAATTACGAGGACCGCATTAGTAGGGGGTGCGCCAGGGGTGGGTCAGAGACCCAGCCCGGAAGTTAGGTTGTCAGAAAGGTAGCTATAGAATGCTCACGTGGGGAAAGGGAACCAGACACGTGGACCAGTGACCAGAGTCGATCAGTGGAAAGACAACTCAGCCAAGAAGAACCGCTATGTGAGCGATGTCGATGTCGGGAACGGCAAGAGGTAGCGAGGCAGCACTGACAGCGGGAGGAGACGTAGACAACCATGCCGCGGGTTCCTCGTCGTCGGAGGCGCCTAGAAGTCGAGCTCCCGTGGTGGCCGCTATGCCGCTGGACTCAGCATTAGTGGACTTAATCGCGGCTAGGGTGGCAGCCCAACTGAGAGGATCGGCGGACAGCGTTCCGGGGGCTACGGATGGGGAGCGGCCCGGGAGGAGGCCAGCGCCCAGTGAAGACACGGATAGGGGAGACTCCTCCGAGCGACGCAATCGGGAGGCAGGAGGTAAGGAAGAATGTAGTAAGAGAGTGGTAGTAGAGCAAAGGGGCCACTCGTTGGAGCTTAGGTACATAGATGCAGAGAAAAGTTTAGGTTTGGTAGGGGGTGGAGGCCCCTCACAGTGAGGAGTGGGCAGTATTTAGGAGGTAAAGGCCCCCCTTAGTCAGTGGGTGGATGCCCCTTGCAACAATGAGTGGGCGGAGCCCCCCCCTCCCCGTAGTAATAAGTGGGAAGAGGCCCCCTGGTAGTAAGGAGTGGGCGGGGGGGTGAGGGGCCCTAGTACTAAGGAGCAGGCAGAGGCCCCAGGTAGGGAGTAGTGGGCGGAGACCCCACCCCCCCCCCTTGTAGTAAGGAGTGGGCGGAGGCCCCTTGTAGTAAGGAGCGGGCTGAAACCCCCTGGTAGGAAGTAGGGGCGGAGGCCCCCGGTAGTAAGGAGTGGGCGGAGGCCTCTGGTAGTAAGGAGTCGGCGGAGGCCACCCTTGGTAGTAACGAGTGGGCGTAGGCCCCCCTTGGTAGTAACGAGTGAGCGGAGGCCCCTCGTAGTGATGAGCGGGCAGAGGCCCTCGTAGGGATGGGTGGGCAGAGGCCCCCCTCGTAGTGAGGAGTGTGCGGAGGCCCCTCGGAGTGATGAGTGGGCAGAGGCCCCTCGCGGTGATGAGTGGGCGCAGCCCCTTGGAGTGATGAGCGGGCGGAGGCCCCTGGGAGTAGTTAGTGGACGTTAGGCAGAGGCCCAGGAGTAAACCAGTTAGGGGGAAGGGACACGGACGCACACATACGCACACACAGGGGGCTACACACAGACGCTCAGGTTCCAATTGGAAGTAGGAAGGCAGTGGGTACGGGGGAACTCAGCAGTGAGTTGTAGTGATATGACAGGTGCTTTTGTGTTGGCTAGGTGTGGAGCTGGGGGGCGGTCTGGCCCCAGAGACGGTGGCTAGTCTGCGGCTTCCAGTTTTCTCTGCGGAAGAGGATCCAGGTGAGAGAGCTCCTCAGGTAGAGGGGCACAGACAGCCTGCCAGTTACCTGCCGGGGAAGCGCGATCGGGAAAGAGCTCGCTTAAGTGAGGAGGTGTCCCCCTTCGTCCTTAGTGAGGCCTTGCCCGTTGTCCCTGGGAAGTTAGTACAGAGGATCCAAAAGGGAGAGTACATCGAGATGGCGGAACTCCTGAAGGACAACGTGGAGGCGGAGAGGAGGAGAGTGGCAGCAGGAGATAGCGGGCAAGCCGGAAGAACCTGCCGCAGAGAGATGCCGGACTTTGATAGCTGGCTGCAGTGTTTTAGTCTGTACGCAGCGGAGGTATGTGCTAAGTACCCACAGAAAGCCAGGGAGCTGTGGGCTTACCAGGCCCTGATGTTAGCCGAGTACAGAAAGTGCGGTGGACGGGGCTGGTTATTGTATGACTCGGCGTTTCGCCAGCAGATTATAGACTTAGAGGCTGCGGACTTTTCAAAAGTAAACCAAGGGCTATATGCGACTACTTTCCTGGCTTATGGCGGAAAGGGGCTGTTCTGCAGCAGATGCATGGCGTCAGACCACTCCCAGGAGGATTGTGCACTCCACCCTAGAAGAGAGGTTCCAGTGGTCCAGTTACAGGAGCAGAGGCCAGCTGGTGGCAGGAGAGATGAACTGCAAGGAGACGCCAGGAGGAGAAGGGGCCGGCGAGGCGCATGCTATGCCTTCAATGATGGGAGGTGTTCCCTTCCTTACTGCCGGTTCGAGCATGTGTGCTCAGTGTGCGGAGGCGAGCACCGGAAGTCCGGGTGCCGTACCCGTGGTATGGAGCGACGTAGGGCCCCGGACAGGAGTACCCAGTACCCAGCTAATAGAGAAGTGCTGGGGGGAACCCAGAGAGGACAGTAAAAGACTGTTGGTGTCTGTATGTGTAGTCAGTGCGTCAGGACAGAGGCATAATATGATGTGTGCTGGTATACAAAAAAAAAAAAAAAAAAATATTATGTATACATGTAGTTTGTGGCTATGTTAGTCTAAGCATAGATAGCAGCGGTAGTAGGTAAGAAAAAAAAAAAATAATAATAATAATAAATAAATAAATATAATAATAATAATAATAAATAATAACAATTAAAAAATAATAATAATAATAAATAAATAAATAAAGTAAAATGGTTAAATAGGCGCTGGGTGGGTTGAGATAGTCACAAGAAGCGGGAAAGGAGCGAAAGGTAGTATATGGGGGGGTGGGCCGGCAGCTAGGAGGGTGTGTCATGGGGACGATCCGGGCATTCACATGACAACAGAGTTAGGTCTGTAACGACCAGTACCAGTTACTGTCAGAGTGGGTGTGTGTGTGCTCTCAGGTGTCGTCCCAGCAAGGAGGTACGCCTACATGGAGCACCTGGAAAGGCTGGCGGGCAGGAGACCGCTCCGCCTGGTGGCTATGCCTGTAGAGTATCAGACCGTGGTGACGCCGCTGGAATGGCGGACTTGGGACGGGCGACTGCAATATCACCCCGACCAGAATTTTCGGCGATACATCGTCATGGGGTTAAAAGAAGGCTTCAGAGTCGGCTTCCAGTACGGTGTAGTCGCGATCGGGTCTGCCCAGACCAACATGCTCTCAGCCACCAGGAACAAGCAGGTAGTGGACGAGTACCTGGACAAGGAAGTGAGTCTAGGGAGAGTGGCAGGCCCTGTAGACCCCACAGCCCAGCCAGGTATCCATATAAACAGGTTTGGGGTGATCGAGAAGCCCCACCAGCCGGGAAAGTACAGACTCATAGTTGACTTATCATACCCAGAGGGCCGCAGCGTGAATGATGGGTTGGAACCCGAACTCTGCACTATGAAGTACACTTCTGTAGATGTGGCAGTGGCCAGAGTGTTGACACACGGAGCGGGCACTAGTCTGGCGAAGTTCGACATTGAGTCGGCATATCGAATTGTGCCGGTGCACCCGGATGACAGGCCATTGCTGGGCATGAGCTGGCGTGGGAGAGTATACATAGACAAGGTCTTGCCGTTTGGCCTTAGGTCAGCGCCAAAAATCTTCAGTGCAGTGGCGGATGCTATGCAAGGGATTATAGAGCAACAGGGGGTCGAAATTTTGCATTACCTGGACGATTTCCTGGTCATCAGCCCCTCAGAGGGGGGATGTGAGGAAGCACTGGCAAAGGCCTTGCAGGGGTGCCAGGAGTTGGGAGTTCCCATTGCCACGCACAAGACGGAGGGTCCGTCGACGACAATGACTTCTCTGGGAATTGAGTTGGACACAGTGGCAATGACACTGCGGCTGCCCAGGGAAAAAGTGTGCCGTTTGCAAAGAGAGATCAATCGCTGGTTAAGGAGGCGCTGCTGTACCAAAAGAGAGCTGCAGTCACTAATTGGCATGCTGCAGCATGCAAGCTGCGTGGTACGGCCAGGAAGGACATTCTTGAGGCGATTGATAGCGCTGCTATCAGTGGCAAAAAAAAAAAAAGCCGCACCACCGCATCAGGCTGAACATGGGCTTTAGGTCTGACGTGGCCTGGTGGGCGACTTTCCTGCCGGCTTGGAACGGCACCAGCATGATGAGGCGGGTGTGTAAAGGAGGGTACGTTGCAACAGTGACATCGGATGCCTCAGGTAATTGGGGGTGTGGGGCATTCACCTCAAGGGGTGAGTGGTTCCAGCTCCAATGGCCGGAGTCGTGGAGGGAGGTGCATATCACGGTTAAAGAGCTACTGCCAGTGGTCATGGCCTTGGCAGTCTGGGGATACCAGTGGAGTGGAAAGTCTGTGAGGTGTCTGTGTGATAATGCCGCAGTGGTGGCGATCATCAATACAGGAACCAGCAAGAACGAAAGGGCAATGCACTTAATGCGAAGTGCCTTCTTCTTTCTAGCCCGTCACGATGTCAGAGTGTGGGCAGAGCATATACCAGGGGTGGAGAATAGGAGTGCTGATGCTCTGTCTAGAAATGACTGTACCTCCTTTCTGTTGCAGAACCCAGGGGCTCAGCCCGGGCCAGTGACTATCCCACAGGAGCTGATCAGAGCACTCATCCTGGAGCGCCCAGACTGGACGTCACTGAGCTGGACGGAATTGCTAAAGGCCTGTTCCTGAAAGGCCTGGCGGAGTCTACGCAGCGAGTGTATGGGTCGGGGCAACGGAGATATATCTCATTCTGCGCGGCTGGGGGTCTAGTGGCAGTGCCGGCAACAGAGACTACGCTGGTGTATTTTGTGGCACAATTGGCAAAGGATGGCTTGAAGCATAGGACGATGAAGGTGTACTTGTCAGCGGTGAGGTTCCTTCACATCATGGAAGGTGCGCCAGACCCGTTTCAAAAATCGCTGTGTAGACTGCAGTACACACTTCAAGGGGTGAAGAGAACAGAGGCATATAGAGGTGATACAGCCAGGACAAGGTTGCCAATAGGCCCAGATATTCTCAGGAAGATGAGAGCAGTCTGGCAGAACGATAGTCGCAACCCAGATAAGATTATGCTGTGGGCGGCAGTCTCCCTGGGTTACTTCGGATTTCTCAGGGCGGGCGAGATGACAGTACCGAGTGATGAGGATTTCGACCCGACGATGCATCTCACACGGAGTGATATTGCGCTAGACGACCCCCTGAGGCCAGGAGTGGTGCGAGTCCACATTAAGCATTACTATTACTGTGCACACACATAGTACTAACACTGTACGCACATAGTACTATTACTGTGCACACACATAGTACTAACACTATGCACGCACATAGTACTATTACTGTGCACACACATAGTACTATTACTGTGCACGCACATAGTGCTATTACTGTGCACGCACATAGTGCTATTACTGTGCACGCACATAGTGCTATTACTGTGCACGCACATAGTGCTATTACTGTGCACGCACATAGTGCTAACACTGGACGCACATAGTGCTAGTACTGTGCACACACATAGTAATATTACTGTGCACACACATAGAGCTAACACCGTGCATGGACATAGTACTAACACTACATAGTACTATTACTGTGCACGCACATAGTGCTAACACTGCATGTGCACGCACATAGTACTATTACTGTGCACGCACATAGTGCTAACACTGTGCACACACATAGTACTAACACTGTGCACACACATAGTGCTAACACTGTGCGCACATAGTACTAACACTGTGCATGCACACATAGTGCTAGCACTGTGCACGCACATAGTACTATTACTGTGCACGCACATAGTGCTATCACTGTGCACACACATAGTACTAACACTGTGCACACACATAGTGCTAACACTGTGCGCACATAGTACTAACACTGTGCATGCACACATAGTGCTAGCACTGTGCACGCACATAGTACTATTACTGTGCACGCACATAGTGCTATCACTGTGCACACACATAGTACTAATACTGTGCACACACATAGTGCTAACACTGTGCAAACACATAGTGCTAGCACTGTGCATGCACGTAGTACTATTACTGTGCACGCACATAGTGCTATTACTGTGCACGCACATAGTGCTATTACTGTGCACGCACATAGTGCTATTACTGTGCACGCACATAGTGCTATTACTGTGCACGCACATAGTGCTATTACTGTGCGCACATAGTACTACACACTAACACGCACGCATAGTGCTAGCACTGTGCACACACATAGTAATATTACTGTGCACACACATAGTGCTAACACTGTGCATGGACATAGTACTAACACTACATAGTACTATTACTGTGCACGCACATAGTGCTAACACTGCATGTGCACGCACGCACATTGTGCTAGCACTGTGCACACACGTAGTACTAACACTGTGCACGCACATAGTGCTAGCACTGTGCACACACACATAGTACTAATAACACTGTGCACACACATAGTACTAACACTGTGCACACACATAGTACTAACACTGTGCACACACATAGTACTAACACTGTACGCACACATAGTACTAACACTGTGCACGCACATAGGACTAACACTGCACACACATAGTACTAACACTGTGCACACACATAGTACTATTACTGTGCACACACATAGTACTAACACTGTGCACACACATAGTACTAACACTGTGCACACACATAGTACTATTACTGTGCACGCACATAGTGCTAGCATTGTGCACACACATAGTACTAACACTGTGCACGCACATAGTACTATTACTGTGCACGCACATAGTGCTAGCACTGTGCACACACATAATACTAACACTGTGCACACACATAGTACTATTACTGTGCACGCACATAGTGCTAGCATTGTGCACACACATAGTACTAACACTGTACGCACATAGTACTATTACTGTGCACGCACATAGTGCTAGCACTGTGCACACACATAATACTAACACTGTGCACACACATAGTACTATTACTGTGCACGCACATAGTGCTAGCATTGTGCACACACATAGTACTAACACTGTGCACGCACATAGTACTATTACTGTGCACGCACATAGTACTATTACTGTGCACGCACATAGTGCTAGCACTGTGCACACACATAGTACTAACACTGTGCACACACATAGTACTATTACTGTGCACGCACATAGTGCTAGCACTGTGCACACACATAACACTAACAATGTGCACACACATAACACTAACACTGTGCACACACATTTTGTCCTTCGAGGCTATCTGAGTGGTTCTGAGGTGGGCTTGTGGGTTTTTATTAGTGTGTACATGTACTAGAGTCATTCTTTTTAGTGCCCGCATGTACTAGAGTCATTCTTTTTAGTGCCCGCATGTACTAGAGTCATTCTTTTTAGTGCCCGCATGTACTAGAGTCATTCTTTTTAGTGCCCGCATGTACTGGTGTCATTCTTTTTAGTGCCCGCATGTACTAGAGTCATTCTTTTTTACTGCTTGCATGTACTAGAGTCATTCTTTTTAGTGCCCGCATGTACTAGAGTCATTCTTTTTAGTGCCCGCATGTACTAAAGTCATTCTTTTTAGTGCCCGCATGTACTGGAGTCATTCTTTTTAGTGCCCGCATGTACTAGAGTCATTCTTTTTAGTGCCCGCATGTACTCATTCTTTTTAGTGCCCGCATGTACTGGAGTCATTCTTTTTAGTGCCCGCATGTACTAGAGTTATTCTTTTTAGTGCCCGCATGTACTGGAGTCATTCTTATTAGTGCCCACATGTACTAGAGTCATTCTTATTAGTGCCCGCATGTACTGGAGTCATTCTTATTAGTGCCCACGTGTACTAGAGTCTTTTTTATTAGTGTTCGTACGTAATAGTTTTATTTATCTTGGTAATGTCAGTTTTTACTATTGTCCACTAGAGTATTTTTTTAGCGGTTTTAGCTGAGTTGGGATAATTATTTTGCGTATTCAATGTAAATAGATAGATCTTGATAACACTGGACATAAGAACAAAGTAAAGATGTTTATTACTTGTATAGATGATACATAATTTAAAAGAGATGACTAAAAATAAAAAATAATAATTAATAATTGATGTCTGTACTTCTAATTCTTTTAGAAGGGCGTGACGAAACTGAAAAGTCCCCCTGAGATCTTCTTCCCCAGATGATAGAAGGTGTTGACTCTAGTTGTTCTACGCTGAGTAGGTGTGTGTTTGTGGCTGGGACCGATTACTTCATCCACAGATAGAAACGCTTGAATTTGGCCAAGGACTACCAGGTCCAGCTGCTCCCTCGTCAGCGCACTGGCCTCATCCCGCTTAGACAAATAGCAGTCTCTGTCAAACTGAGCAGCACTTGGTGGCACAACCACAGCCCTGGGCTGGTCTAACTGCTCAATTGAGGTAAGTCGTTTCATCCTTGCTGGTGATGGCTTTCTTGAACTCTTCCTTTCCTTTACACAGATGATGCTGCTCCGTCGGCAGGCAACGGACACAGTATCGGAAGGGGAAAGAAAAGTGGGGTCGGAATGAGGTGGTGACAAGAAAACAGATGAGTGGTCAGGATGCAATGATGAAGGCTCGATGTCTTGTACAGAGCAGTCCAAAGAATCCAGAGGATCATAGAGGTCATCTTCATCTTCAAACAATGGAGTAGCAGAGCCTGACTCTGCAGATGAGACATCCCTAGAAGCTTTATAATAAGTTGTTTTGTTTTTGTTTTTTTATAGAAAACAATTATTTAAATTTAAATTTATTACCTTCACAATAGTTGGTAAAATGGCCATCAAATTCTTCATCACCTAAAAAAAAAAAAAAAAAAGATGATGAACTGATGAGGATAGTTAACTGTAATAAGTGACTTACAGTCAGAAAGTGGGTCCTCACTTCCTGGAGCCATGAATTCGTTTATGAACTCCTCTATGGCTTCAGCGTCAGCTCCACCCATCATGTCCAGACCATCACGGTGGCTGAGGTTTAATGCTCTAGCAAGATTCCTGGCTTCACTCATGATAGCCACTGTACTTACTACTAAACTGAGAGCTGTATTTCCCCGCCGTTGACGGCGGCATTTACCACGGATTAGGCCCGCGCTAAAACCCAGACTTAGTAACGGCCCGGATACTAGTTCAGGAGTGAGTGAAGTTCATGAATTCTCGGGCTTATTACTATCATTCTAAAGAGGGCCTGATCTTCAAACTTCGCAGTTAGATGTATTAAGGGTTTATTATTTCATATATGCAATAAAAAATAATTGATAAAAAAATGACTAAAATGACAATTTTGATCGTAGCTAAAAACGGTACTTGCCGCGTTGTGCCCGATTTTTCCGTAGAGGGTCACATATTATGTTATTGTTATTGTTATTACTGTTATAACAAATTTATTATAGTCAGGGTTTTATCTAGAAATTTGTTTGGAAAGGAGTGGGAGGAGTTTGGTCATATCTGCCACCCTTAGGATGTAAGACATAAAATATTTATAACTAGCAAGTACCCCATCTCATAGTGGCGCTTGACGTATTGCACAGTAAGAATGCAGTAGCATAAGTTAGTTTTATTCATTGTTATCATTCTCTACATCAGTCTCCCTCTCCTGCTCTCTTTTCCCCTGAACTATCTCAGCTTTTCTTATCCCCAACCTTTCCTTTTTTTTCAGCTTTTTTGTCGAGTCATGGTGTCCCTTCTCCTTTGTCTACCTCTCCTGCTTCTGAATCTCTCTGTCCTATCATGATAGTGGACTTGCTTTGTGAAATATTGCCTATTTTTTTCGTATTTCCCCCTTCCTTCTTGAAACTTATGCTGCCTTTACTCAGTGATTTCACTACCGCTGCCTTCCGCTTTTTAGTGTACTATTAATCACTTTCAACTGAATGGGATGACATAATCAAGATACGAAGATGCTTTACCATACTGTTTAAGCTCACGAATTATTCATGAATACACACCGTTGGTCGTCGTCATTGTTACTGACACATGAGCATATTGTTCTTTAATCCTAGAGAGCAATTAGCATTACATTATTATGAGTTTGAGTGCTTTAATTTTGGGTACTGCCTAACTGCATACTGCACACAGATACTATTGAACTATGATAGGTGCTGGATTTGAATGTTTACTAGGGTATCATATGTAGATAGTTCCTTCAAAATTTTTGCTATAAGAGGTGCTTGGCCTTAATTACAATGTTTGTATAATTATTTAGTACACATTAATTTTGAAGAAATTCTTGAGAATTTTTAATTTATTTGATTGTTCAGGACTTTATACAACAAGAGAAGAAGATCACATGTGCGGTGGACTATGCAGTTGAGTAAAAGTGGCTTGCAAGGTTAGGTGGATTCTAAATTAGGAAATAATTTTGAAGGGGAAATTAAATAGTGTATATTACAATATACTAGCAAGTACCCCGCCACACAGTGGCGCTTGTATTGAAGTTATTTTGCTCAGTTATCATTCTCTACTATCTATTAAGGTTAATTAGTTTTCATCTCCTGCTCTCTTTTTTTTAACTATCTCAGCTTTTCTTATCCCACCCTCACATTTCCTTTCTTCAGCTTTTTCTTCTTGAGTAATGGAGTCCCTTTTCCTTTGTCTTATTCTCCTGCTTTGGAATCTCTGTCCTACCATCATGATTGTGGCCTTACGCTGCGCGAAACTTTTGCCTTCTCTCTTTCATACTTTTGCCTTCCTTTTTGAAGCTTACACCGCCTTCCCTAGTCTATTCCATCCACTTTTTAGTAACAATTAATCACTCTCTTTACACATTGAGGTAAGGACGATGCTTGGCCAGACTTTTAAGCGCATGGATTATTCATGAATACACACACACAGTCGTTGTCGTTCATTATCGTTATTTGACACACAAGTGTATTATTCAGGGGTTCATTTAGAAATCCATTTAAGAGTGGACGAGGTTGAGTTTGTGCTATCTAAAGGGTGTCACAGCGTTCATGCAGAACTAAGATGAGAAAAGAGACGGGCATGATTTAAGCATTTCCCTTCACCTTAAAGGGTAACTGCGGTGGAAAAAAAAAAATTCTGCAAACATCATAAATAATACTCTTATATCATGCTAAAACATGGCCCAAAACCATTTGACCCAAAACTGAGTGGATGCTTCAAAATAGCACCTTTATTTTCAGCTATTTGGTTCATTAATTTTCACTTCCTGTTGTGGGCGTGGCCTCGCGATGACGAGGAAAAGGTTTCCTGTCTACCCACATTGGCTGGACTATGGATACTTGAGAGTGCTTCTAGCAGCCATAGCAGTGCAGAGAGTGATCCCAGCAGTTCTGAGGTTAGCTTAGAATATGATTCCTCCTCCTTTACATCTGAAGCTGGAAGTAGTTGTGATCCTGAAGTGCTTCCATTTATGTATGAGCCAGTAGTAGCCTCAGCTAGTTCCCATAGTGAAACTGAAGAAGACAGTGAAGACAGTGATTCTGATGAGGGTGTTCATCCCAGGCTTCTTAACTTAGATTGATAAGTTAGTTACTAGCAGCTATTAGTGGATATACCAGTACATGGTATGTGTGTGTTCTCCAAGGTGTTTTCTACCACAGTTGGAGATGTCCCAGTCTTGAGTCCGCCAGCTAGCTCATCCCGGTATCTGGGTCGTCGGTAGCCAAAGGACGGATATTTTCCTCGCTGCATGCTCTTTCTTCCATAATAGTCCCGCGATGACCAGATCTGCCTTAACTTTTCAGCTTTTCTAAATGGAGACTCATCAGTTCCATCTCGTAGCAGCAACAAGGTCTCCTGGTGAATGATTCTGTGCAGAACTCCATCAAATAACTCGTGTGCTGCATCCTCTGGTGTTTTCCATGTGCTCTTTAATCTGTTTATAGATGTCATCAATTCCTTTGTATACGTCTCCAAATTATCATCAAGTTTAGGCATCTGAAGCCAAATCACGTTCCTTGCACTCTCAACTGTTGTACCCATCCTCTTCAAAATATCAGACTTTATTTCAGCAAATGAAGATGTGGCTCCTGGAGAGATCTCCCGATATGTGGCCAAGGCTTTTCCCGTAAGAAGCTTCCGTAAGGTTGGAACCCAGTAATCTTCAGGTTGCTTAGCCTCTTCTTTAGCCAATTCAAACATTTCCAGGTAAGATTCAGCATCTGTACTATCATCCCATAATGGAATTTGCTGTACAATATCTCTGCTAATTCGATCTTGACGTTCTTTTATCCTGTCATTCTCTCGTCTCTGATTAAAATCCATCTCCAATGCTTCTCTTTTCTTTCTGTTTTCTTTCGATATCTCAAAATGTTTCTCTTCATAATTCCTCCTACTTTCTTCCTCTTTAGCCCAATGCTGTTTCTCAGCTTCATGCTGAGCAAACTGAGCTGTTTTCTGAGCTTCTAACTCCATCTTGGCTAATTTAGCATCTTCTCTAAGTTTATCCAGTTCCTCACGTCTCAATACTGCTTCCTCCTGTCTGTAAGCTTCATTCTTTGCCATAGCTTCCATCATGAGTGCCATTGAAGCTTGTAGTAACTCCATTTGCTTAATCTCACTTATTGGACCAGCTATCGTAGATGCATCTGAAGCCATGGAACCTGAGTCAGACCACTCTTCATCTAATTATTCCCTTTCTTTAACATTCTTTGCTTTGGCACCTCCTTTTTGAGTCTTCTTTTCTTTCCCAGAACCTGACATTTTAATCACTCGAGTGTGGGTACTTTTCTTGCTAGCTGCTGCCACCAAATGTGGGTCTCCTCTGCTGCTCAGGTACTCCCAAGTGCTGAGAAAACCACACTAGGATAATCTTCTCTACCGGTTTGCCCAACCTGACTAATAACCAGAGAAATTTAGGTTTTTGTCTTATCCAAGTGAAGCAATGGTTCATGAGAAAATACTCTGTGACTGAGCTAGACACTAGGGTAAATATATCCAGGGCTCAGCCCATAGAAAAAGTGACATAAAAATAACGGAGACACGTAACTAATACACAACGCAAATGAACACACAACAGACACTAGTTGCTAAGAGCACACATTACAAAACATGCAACAGTCATAGTGACTGCAGCTAGTTATGTGAAAGTTCATTGGGACTTGACATCCAGGATGAAGCACTATGCATCCAACTCCTTCTGAAGTAGTTTTACCACTATCTTAGAGATTTCTTTACAACAGACGCACTCTACTCCAGTCAGCATTAGTATTATGCAACTTTCACATGAACACCTTGGAGAACACACACACACACACACACACACCATGTAATGGTATATCCACTAATAGCTGGTAGTGACTAACTTACCAATCTAAGTTAAGAAGCCTGGGATGAACACCCTCATCAGAATCACTGTCTTCACTGTCTTCTTCAGTTTCACTATGGAAACTAGCTGAGGCTACTACTGGCTCATACATAAATGGAAGCACTTCAGGATCACAACTACTTCCAGCTTCAGATGTAAAGGAGGAGGAATCATATTCTAAGCTAACCTCAGAACTGCTGGGATCACTCTCTGCACTGCTATGGCTGCTAGAAGCACTCTCAAGTATCCATAGTCCAGCCAATGTGGGTAGACAGGAAACCTTTTCCTCGTCATCGCGAGGCCACGCCCACAACAGGAAGTGAAAATTAATGAACCAAATAGCTGAAAATAAAGGTGCTATTTTGAAGCATCCACTCAGTTTTGGGTCAAATGGTTTTGGGCCATGTTTTAGCATGATATAAGAGTATTATTTATGATGTTTGCAGATTTTTTTTTTTCCCACCGCAGTTACCCTTTAAATATTCACTTTTTAACTTCGCATTTTGCTTACGAAATTTTAAGAATATTTCAAGGAGGGTGAAATAGCTTCAAGGGGAGGAAGCGTCTCCCTTGCTCCCCTTCTAAATGAACCCCTGTTATTATATAGATGTTAGTAAAAATTTTAATGTAAATATTTCTAATGAACATGAGAGGTATTTGTGAAGTATTATACTATTTTAACCCACATGGCTGAGGGTAGTCTTGTAATAGACTGAAAGAACGTGTGACGAACAGTTGATTGTAACTTTGAGCTGACATTATGAAGCTGATTGAATCATTGATGTGTGTCTTATACAGAATTATTTTGCTTTGGGGTAAGAGACAGGTGCTGTGTGTTTACTTAGCCACACCACACCCTCTTTCTAAGCATTCTATTGTGGTGCACATGCTTGTATGCGACTGTATATAAGCTTTGATCAATGTTTCTTGCATGATTTTATGATCGTAATATTCATAGAATTAAGTATTAGCTGTTCTATATTTTCCCCAATATTCGAGGCGGGGTTGGAGATCCTAGGTTTAACCCCCTCAGTATTCTATAGCTTAAGGGTGGCCGCACACCGCCTACGCAATTTTTTGTTGATGGTTGCTATGCACGATTACTACTATTGTATGCTTACAGGGGTTTCTCTACTATAACACAAGGACACAGTACCTGCCGAAGGAGCCGCTCACTAATTTTAGAGCTAATCTGGAGGAAATATCGGGGCCTGGTTATAAAACTTTGTAGCAATTTTTTGGAGCGGTGCGGTAAGTTGGAGCTCCGCAATTTAGTGCACTACTAGCCGAGCCGATACTCTACTGCAAGACAAAGAGTTCTTATCCATTTCAATATTATTTAATGATATATTCGCATTTTTTTCTATTTATAAGATATTGAAAAATTCTCAACGTGGTGCAGTTCATTTTTTTTTTTGGTTTACCCGTGTATAAAATTTTTGTGCCGTTCTCATTATTAGATTCCAAGAAAAACTGTTACAAAATTTGGAACTTTAATTCCACTCGCAATTCTTAAGAAATAGCCCCACCCCTATATCTCGTACTTACGAGTACGCGAGCAATTTTTTTTTCAATCAGTTTGTATTGGTTCTAAAAAGAGCCCGCCTATATCAAGAGTAAACAAACATCAATACAACAATAATAAGAGAGTCAGAAGAGAGAGCAGTTTATTGGAGATAGCCATAGGTGAAGGTATTAGATCTGCGCAGCTTGGGAAGTCTTCGCTCCGCAGAAATCGAGCCTGGTATATCCATCCGCTTGAGTTCAGGTGCGCAGAGTCCAGAGAACGGCTACAGGAGGAGAGGCAGCCTGGTGCACCTTGCTGCGTGAGCTCAGACGACGTATGGAGAGTTGCTGTAAACGGATATGAGACAACAAGAAGCTAAACTAAAACACTACAACTTCGCAAAGTATACTTCTGCTACTACTGCGCGATAGTTTCTGCTCGCGTATTATCAAATGGTGGGGTATTGGCGGGGAATAAATTAATGTCCGATCTACAGGCAGTGCATGTTGCTATGTGCGGCCACCCTTAAGTTGTGCTGAAATAGCAGCTAGCATAAGGCCACTGTATGGGTGTACAATTTATGCTATTATCCAATTATTTGCATAGGCTGCAACAACTAGTGGAGTGAGATGATTTAAAATCTAAACTGCTGGAGATGTTAATGCATGACATCAGAGGCGGAAGAAGCGGTGAAGGAATCTCATCAATGAAATATCCTTATTGGAAGTGGCAGTATTAAAAGTATGTAAATGATTGGTTTGAGGGAACCTCCGGGTTAATGTATAAGCTTAGGATTTTACTTTAACTTTTTCCTGCTTGTTATCTGATTAACCTTTACTTTTTTCTGCATGTGCCCTTACCATGATTCTGCTGGTTTCTCTTTACCATGTTTCTGCTGGTTTTCCTTTACCACGTTTCTGTTGGTTGCCCTTTACTATGATTAACCCTCAGTGCGCATGTGCAAGAGGGTTATAGTAGTGTGTTTATCTGTCAGTCAGCATTCGATTTCATGAATGGCTGAGAACTAACCTTTAATACAAGTATGACCTGACCCAGTAAGTGAATTAAATCCCTTCAATTGACCACTTCTTCTAATGTCGAGCTAATTTCAGAGTAAATGTGAAGAATCTTCAGCTCCAAACAAGCTCAAGCTAGATGCAACGACCCTTACCTTTCTGTACATTGGTTTACGTCATACAGCAGTCACATGATCACTTAAAGTTCACGTATTTTCTCTTAACCGCGTGTGTCCTCGGTAGTTAGAAGTTAAAGTAATCTGAAGAAATCTTAGTAATGTAATAATGCACTGAGGGTTTGCACCCTTGGTACGCTGGTTTTCCTTTTCTGCTGGTTTCCCTTTACCACTTTTCTGCTGGTTTTCCTTTTCATGTTTCTGCTGGTTTTCCTTTACATGTTTCTGTTGGTTTCCCTTTACCATGTTTCTGCTATTTTTTCCCTTTATCATGTTTCTGCTATTTTTTTGCCTTTACCATGTTTCTGCTATTTTTTACCTTTACCATGTTTCTTCTATTTTCCCTTTACCATGTTTCTGCTGGTTACCCTTTACCATGTTTCTGTTGGTTACCCTTTACCTACTAGTTTTGTGAATTCCCTGTATTGTGATACTCGTGCATAATTAAGAATAGGAGAATCCTAACAATGTATGTGTGGAATACCATGTGGAAACTTTTCTAAAAAATACCACAGTGTCCCTTTACCTTATTCCTGCTGGTTACCCATTACCTACTATATGGGCTGGGTAAAGCAAGAGTATGGACTTGGTAAAGAGAGAGTATGGACTGGGTAAAGAGAGAGTATGGACTGGGTAAAGCGAGAATATGGACTATCTAAAGGGAGAGTATGGACTGGGAAAAGGGAGAATATGGATTAGGTAAAGAGAGAGTATGGACTGGGTAAAGCGAGAATATGGACTGTTTATAGGGAGAGTGTGGACTGTTTATAGGGAGAGTGTGGACTGGGTAAAGGGATATTGTGGACTTGGCAGAGCGGGAGTATGGATTGGGTAGTGCTAGGGCTAGGGCTAGGGCTAGGGCTAGCAGTTCCAAGTCTCCATAGCTCAATCCAACCCTGGTCCAGAAGTCTGGAGTCGTATGGCTGAATTATTCACAAACTGAGGGCGACTGGACACATCAAACACCAAACCATTCTGTTGAGCGATAGCTGAAAGCTTCTCAACTAACTCTTGAAGTGCTTCCTGCGGAGCTGGGGAAACTTCAGTGGAACTCACAACTGGATGAGAAGAGACAGGAGGAGAATTGTGGTCATCATGTGACTAGGTAGTGAGATCATTTAGAACTTGAGATGGATTAAAAAATGCTAGAGGGTGTGATTCACATGGTGGAGCAGTAGGAGTGGACACTAAATCTTGAGAAGGTGAATCAGGGAGCACTTCTGATGATGACTACTGCTGAAGAGAGGGCGTGACATCATGACCAGTAAAGGAAGGATCATCAAGAGTATCAGTAGAAGCCCCACCTATTGCTGGGACTTGCTCCAATCCTATGTCTATACAATATATATATAATACTTATAGCACGAGTCTGAGTACAATATGGGAAAATATTTTACGAGCACGCAAAATATTTTCACGAGCCAAAGGCGAGTGAAAATATGGCGTGAGAGTAAAATATCATTCCCATATTGTACGACGAGCGTGATAAGTGATTTATTGCTGCCTTGATATTTTTTCTCAACCGGTTACAATACAATTTTCATTGATTTTACTCGCTACGCGCGTGCTACTTGGACCGTACAATAACAAGCGTACAATATGGGAGAATACAGAACGCTCGCGTGATGCGGAAATATTCAAGAAAAAATATCAAAGCTTCAATAAATATATAATACTTATAGCACGAGTCAGAGTACAATATGGGAAAATATTTTACGAGCACGCAAAATATTTTCACGAGCCAAAGGCGAGTGAAAATGTGGCGTGAGAGTAAAATATCATTCCCATATTGTAAGACGAGTGTGATAAGTGATTTTGCTTCTTTGAAATTTTTTCAACCGGTTACAATACAATTTTCATTGATTTACTCGCTACGCGCGCGCTACAAGGAGCGTACAAATAAACACCGTACAATATGGGAGATACAGAACGCTCGCGTGCTGCGGAAATATTCAAGTAAAAATATCAAAGCTGCAATAAAATATATATATATATATATATATGTATATATTTTTTTAATATTATATTTATTTACTTATTTCTTACTTCTTCTCAAAGCACATTTCATTTTCCTCATTTCTGTGCCTACACTAATAGCCCTCTTCCTTTTCCTGGAAGGCATGATTATAGTTTGCTGTTGAAGCTGGTTGTAACAACAACGTGGTCAAAGCTAACCCACCAGTAGGCTACTGAGGTTAGGGACTCTCGAGATTTTGGCCCCGCTTTGCGCGCTAATATATCAAGCGGTGGTTATGCTTGCGAGATGCATGCAGAGCCAGGTGAGGGTGGTAGATTTTCGTGGTTGATAGCACTTAACACTGCCCACAGCCTTACCAACGATTGCTATGGGTCTCCTCCCTTAAAAGTGTGAATGTGAGAAATTTCCTTGTTAGATTATGCCCACAATTTTGGTGGCCCAAAGCCCCCCCCCCCCCCCCCCCCCCTTCCTACGCCACTACTGCTGATATCAATCACGTTGGCGTTGCCCCTATAGCCATACCCGTAGCCAGGGGGGGTTCGAGGGGTTCGGTCGAACCCCCCTTTAGAGTGACCGGAAGTAAATATTTTAGCCACACCCCACATATAACTTCTGGAATATAGTCATCTGTTCAATCGTGCTGAACCTGAGCTTGAATTATTTGCTGTTTCTGGCCTAGTCTGAGTCCCAAGTGACCTAATAAACATTCAGCTCCTTGGATACAAATTTCGCTCTCATATCGGCATGAGTAAAGCTTGCTACGTTACATCTATTTATAAAGTGCGTGCGATTCGATATTAATAGCACAAGCAACGGATTTTTTTCAACAGATTAGAAAGGGAGCCGTCGGAAGTGTCTGAGAAAGTTAAACCTTAAATATACAGATAGTAAGTGCACTATCTAGTGTAGCTACACTGCAAATGATTAAAAAAAACACACTGGCCTACTGCGAGTGATAGCACGGGTAATCTGTTCTATTAAGAATCAGTAGCGCTGGCGTTGTTCGTGCTATTAATCTAGAATAGCACGGTTACCCATGCTATCACACGCTAATAGTAGGCCAGCTTTATAAAACTGCACGAGACTACAGTTAGCTAAAGATCATTTACAGTGTGACTACTATGTATAGTACACTTAATCTTACTTAAGCTACCGTGACATTTCACTTTGTCCAGTGCTATTTCACTCGATTTTTCCAAATACATTTTGAACAGGCAGTTCACACGCCGTACTATTAAATAACTTGTAGTACGAAGAAGGCGAATTAATGTTGCACTGTTTAGATACAGCTCACCGTAGTGGTCAGAAACCTGGTTACACGAGAATAATACCGCTTTTCTCTCGAATATCAACAGTGTTTAATGAATTATAGTTTTGAATTTGAATACCTAGCTAGAACAAATTAGTGCACTTATCTTTCGTTATTGTAGAAGAATTAACGAGGAAACAAAAGTAGGTGTGGCTTATTGCGTCTTAAAATCGGAACCCCCCAATGCGAACCTCTGGCTACGGGCCTGAGCCTCCTCTACACACTGCCCAGATTGTGTCACAAATAATATTTTAGCTATTATATTCTATCAGTTATTATGACCATGTGAATAAAACACTCAGGTTTACTGGACTGACTGGCAAGTTGAAGGTCTTGCCGTAGTTGACTTCAGACAAGCTGGCTCAAAATCAACCTGTGAGGCAACAATTACTGGCAAGTATTTGTTCTTGACAAAGTCCTCAGTATAGACTGAATCAAGTAAGTCTCAAGTTGTGGTATATGTAGTCTCATTTGAGTGTTCAAAATATTTTATGATGATGCCCAGTGCATACCTGATTTAGGTGATATTTGTGACCTTCCAGTTGTTGCTGTGGTGTGCAGGGAGGGGTAGGGGAGGGGAGACAATGGACAGGATATGACCTTGGAATTGGAAGTGATAGGGGGCTAGTTTCATTAAAAGTCCAGGTGGAGGAGATGGGGCATGAGTGATATGCATCAGTTATTATTGAACAGGTGAAGGATGTGGACTCTTGTCACATGGTAATAGACACATGTATCAGCTTGTGATGTTTGTGTGTTCTATTGGAACTGTAGTTTGAACTTTAGGACAGAGCGCTTGTAGGCTGTGGTTTATGCTTTTATCACTTGCATTCATCAGTGATGTCCACCAGTTGTATTACTAATTTTTTTTCATGATTAGTTCTCATGTAGCCACAAGATATTTGATGATAGACATTAGGAGCTCTCTAGTTCTGCAACATTTGCAATCTAGTTGCATAGCTTCTTAAGGGTGCCCGCACATAGCAACGCGCACCGCCTGTAGATCCGGACATTAATTTATTCCCCGCCAATACCCCACCATTCGATAATACGCGAGCAGAAACAATCGCGCAGCAGTAGCAGAAGTATAATTTGCGAAGTTGTGGTGTTTTAATTTAGCTTCTTGTTGTCTCATATTCGTTTATAGCAACTCTCCGTACGTCGTCTGAGCTCACGCGGCAAGGTGCACCAGGCTGCCTCTCCTCCAGTAGCCGTTCTCCGGACTCTGCGCACCTGAACTCAAGTGGATGGATCCACCAGGCTCGATTTCTGCGGAGCGAAGACTTCCCAAGATGCGCAGATCTAATACCTTCACCTCTGGCTATCTCCAATAAACTGCTCTCTCTTCTGACTCTCTTGTTATTGTTCTATTGATGTTTGTTTACTCTTGATATAGGCGGGCTCTTTTTAGAACCAATGCAAACTAATTGAGAAAAAAAATTGCTCGTGTACTCGTAGTACGAGATATGGGGGTGGGGCTATTTCTTAAGAATTGCGAGTGGAATTAAAGTTCCAAATTTTGTAACAGTTTTTCTTGGAATCTAATAATGAGAACGACATAAAAATTTTACACACGGGTAAACCAAAAAAAAATGAACTGCACCACGTAGAGAATTTTTCAATATCTTATAAATGAAAAAATTGCGAATAAATCATAAAGTAATATTGAAATGGAGAAAAACTCTTTGTCTTGCAGTAGAGTATCGGCTCGGCTAGTAGTGCACCAAATTGCGGAGCTCCAATTTACCGCACCGCTCCAAAAAACTGCTACAAAGTTTTATAACCAGGCCCCGATATTTCCTCCAGATTCGCTCTAAAATTAGTGAGCGGCTCCTTCGGCAGGTACTTTGTCCTTGTGTAGTAGTGGAGAAGCCCCTGTAAGTATACAATAGTAGTAATCGTGCATAGCAACCATCAACAAAAAATTGCGTAGGCGGTGTGCGGCCACCCTTAAGGGTGCTGCGACAACGCCCACGCACATATTCACAATAATTGGATTTTGGTTGCTAGGGATTACTAACTTTTTTCTTGGTGTTTGTAGAGCTCCAACTAAGGGTGGATCCTAAAGAGTACTGCTAATGGACTAACTAAATAAAAAGAACGGGCCTTGGGAGCCTGTTTCGTTCAAGTTACGAGCTCCTTAGCCTTAAGTAAATAATCCACAACTCCTCCGCGGGTGCCGTCGCTAAAGAGCCCATTCTTCGTCTACTGCTACATTTGTTGATTGTCTTCAAAACCTTCATTGTACTTTTTCTCAATTCTGCTTTGTTTTGTCTAGTTGATTGTGCTGATTTGATCCTCGTGGCAGCGTGCCCGAATTTTTTTCTTTAAAAAAATTGCAACGAACATTTTGTAGCTAATGTCATAGTCAGCCTGTGTACGAAATGTGGAGTCATTTCTACTCGTAGTTTCTGAGAAGTAACACAAAATAGACTCCAGGACTAAAAATTAGTCCACGCGATCTTTTGGCAGAGTCTTGATTACTTTCAAACCACACCCACAACAGATTCAATTAATTCCCGCGGGAAAGTGAGTTCCAGGTGCTCTCTAACTTTCGGGCGCCTACCGGTTAGCAAACCAGTTATCTGGCCGCCTTTCCTTCTCGATTATAAGCCCTACTGAAACGAGTGTGAGGAGATTATTGTAGTCTAGTTAATAGTGTTTTTCTCGGCATGGTCAGGTAAGGGTAGCCTTTTATCAAGCTAGCTAGATGCATATTCAGTGTGTGTATGTGCCTAATTAGTGAACCATTTTTGCTGCTGGAAAACTCTACAGTTTCAGTTTGTGTACAGTTTTCTGTACTTAGCTATTCACTTCATTTGTTTATTCATCCTTACTTAGCTAGCTACATCACAAAATATTCATCTATATTTAGCTGGCTATTTCAAAATATTATATAAAATAAGTATCATTATTATTATATACATTCATAAAAATTATCACTGGTCATCACAATACTGTAAAATAAAAAAATCATGAGTGATATATCAGGAAGAAGTTTTGCACAAGAATACAAAATTAAAATAATGGAGTCATTAGTGCGGTATTATTTACCTGTCAAAGCTTGGAGACAATCTGGGAGCCAGTGTCTACTCTAGGGAGAAACAATACTGATGAAGTAAGCCAAGAAATACAATATCAAACTGCTGCACTCTTTACAACTTATAGCGGGGGCGGGGCCTCGGTTAGTTTATCAATTGGTAGGCGGGAAGCTTTGAATTACCCGCGCAAGCTAAGTTAGCGGTTGTTTTTACTAATGCAAGCATGGCGGATTTTTGTGGTTATTTGTGGTGCGTGCGGGTGCGCGCGCGTTGCTATGTCGCAGCACCCTTAATATTATATTATTGTTATTGTTATTACTGTTATAAAAAATTTATTATAGTCAGGGATTTATCTAGAAATTTGTTTGGAAAGGGGTGGGAGGAGTTTGGTGATATCTGCCACCCTTAGGATGTAAGACATAAAATATTTATAACTAACAAGTACCCCACCTCATAGTGGCGCTTGACGTATTGCACAGTAAGAATGCAGTAGCATAAGTTATTTTTATTCATTGTTATTATTCTCTACATCAGTTTCCCTCTCCTGCTCTCTTTTTTCCTGAACTATCTCAGCTTTTCTTATCCCCAACCTTTCCTTTTTTTCAGCTTTTTTCTCGAGTCATGGAGTCCATTCTCCTTTGTCTACCTCTCCTGCTTCTGCATCTCTATGTCCTTCTATCATGATTGTGGACTTAGGCTTTGTGAAATATTGCCAATTTTTTCGTATTTCCCCCTTCCTTCTTGAAACTTATGCTACCTTTACTCAGTGATTTCACTACCTCAGCCTTCCACTTTTTAGTGTACTATTAATCACCTTCAACTGAATTGGATGACATAATCAAGATACGATGATGCTTTAGCACACTGCTTAAGCTCACGAATTATTCATGAATACACACCGTTGGTCGTCGTCATTGTTATTGACACATGAGCATATTGTTCTTTAATCCTAGAGAGTAATTTGCATGACATCATGAGTTTGAGTGCTGTAATTTTGAGTACTGCCTAACTGCATACTGCACACAGATACTATTGAACAATGATAGGTGCTGGATTAGAATGTTTACTAGGGTATCATATTTAGATAGTTCCTTCAAAAATTTTGCTATAAGAGGTGCGCGGCCTTAATTACAATGTTTGTATAATTGGCGAGCGAGCGTAGCGAGCGAGACACTTACAGGGGTAACACAATCGAAAATTGGGGATGTCAGTTTATTTATTTATTTATTTGTATATATGTATGGACGTACGTAAGGCATTTTTGTACTTTGACCCTCGCGTTTTTGTGTTAGTTCGGTCGTCGACCCCGTCCCAAATTGCACTAAACAGAATTCTCTGGTTTATCGATCAGTACCCGTATCACCCTAGAAATTGAATTGTTTACCGTTTTGAATTTTTTGCCGGTGCAGTTAAAACTTGACAACTTAAGGGACTTCCATTTCTATTCGAGTTAGTGGCGGTGGTAAGTCAATGCGCTCTTTGTCATGGTTATAAGCCGTGCGCACAGTATTTACCTGAAAATACATTGTCCACTAGACTACTGCGAAGGTAAGTCTGTGTAGGTCCATGTCCAGCTGTGTCAAAGCATTGTGTGTTACAACCACTACTTAGCTAAAGAATATCACAAAGAAAACTTTTAAATAACGTGTATTGTTTTGTTGTTGTTGTTTTTTCCTTCAATTCAAGCAGTTGCAGAGAGTTGTTACTATGGCACTGAAATCCCTTTACCTGTATGCTAAATTAAAAAACTGGACCTTATTTTCAGTAGCTTCTGTGTTAGAAGTCAATAAAAATAGTCTAGTCTTTAGGCTCGCTCGCCATTTGTGCTCAAGCACACCACTAGTTATTTAGTACACATCAATTTTGAAGAAATTCTTGAGAATTTTTATTTTATTTGATTGTTCAGGACTTTATACAACTAGAGAAGAAGATCACATGTGCGGTGGACTATGCAGTCGAGAAAAAGTGGCTTGCAAGGTTAGGTGGATTCTAAATTAGGAAATAATTTTGAAGGGGAAATTAAAAAGTGTATATTACAATATACCAGCAAGTACCCCAACACACAGTGGAGCTCGACATATTGAAGTTATTTTGCTCAGTTATCATTCTCTACTATCTATTAAGATTAATTAGTTTTCATCTCCTGCTCTCTTTTTTAAACTATCTCAGCTTTTCTTATCCCACCCTCACATTTCCTTTCTTAAGCTTTTCTTCTTGAGTAATGGAGTCCCTTTTCCTTTGTCTAATTCTCCTGCTTCGGAATCTCTGTCCTACCATCATGATTGTGGCCTTATGCTGCGCGAAACTTTTGCCTTCTCTCTTTCATACTTTTGCCTTCCCTTAGTCTATTCCACCCACTTTTTAGTAACAATTAATCACTCTCTACTGAATGTGATGACTCTTTACCCATTGAGGTAAGGACGATGCTTGGCCAGACTGTTTAAGCTCATGGATTATTCATGAATACACACACACGGTTGTTGTCGTTCATCATTGTTATTTGGCACACAAGTGTATTATTCAGGGGTTCATTTAGAAATCAATTTAAGAGTGGACGAGGTTGAGTTTGTGCTATCTAAAGGGTGTCACACGGTTCATGCAGAACTAAGATGAGAAAAGAGACGGGCATGATTTAAGCATTTCCCTTCACCTTAAATATTCACTTTTTAACTTCGCATTTTGCTTACGAAATTTTAAGAATATTTCAAGAAGGGTGAAATGGCTTCAAGGGGGGGCAAGCGTCTCCCTTGCTCCCCCCTAAATGAACCCCTGTTATTATATAGATGTTAGTAAATTTTTCAAAATTTTAATGAACAAGAGAGGTATTTGTGAAGTATTATACTATTTTAACCCACATGGGTGAGGGTAGTCTTGTAATAGACTGAAAGAACGTGTGACGAACAGTTGATTGTAACCTTGAGCTGACATTTTGAAGCTGATTGAATCATTGATGTGTGTCTTATGCAGAATTATTTTGCTTGGTGTTAAGAGACAGGTGCTGTGTGTTTACTTAGCCACACCACACCCTCTTTCTAAACATTCTACTGTGGTGCACATGCTTGTATGAGACTGTATATTTGCATTGATCGATGTTTCTTGCATGATTTTATGATCGTAATATTCATAGAAGCTGTTCTATATTTTCCCCAATATTCAAGGCGGGGTTGGAGATCCTAGGTTTAACCCCCTCAGTATTCTATAGCTTAAGTTGTGCTGAAATAGCAGCTAGCATAAGGCAACTGTATGGGTGCACAATTTATGCTATTATCCAATTATTTTCATAGGCCGCAACAACTAGTGGAGTGAAATGACTTAAAATCTAAACTGCTGGAGATGTTAATGCATATGACATCAGAGGCGGAAGAAGCGGTGAAGGAATCTCATCAATGAAATATCCTTATTGGAAGTGGCAGTATTAAAAGTATGTAAATGATTGGTTTGAGGGAACCTCCGGGTTAATGTATAAGCTTAGGATTTTACTTTAACTTTTTCCTGCTTGTTATCTGATTAACCTTTACTTTTTTCTGCATGTGCCCTTACCATGATTCTGCTGGTTTCCCTTTACCATTTTCTGCTGGTTACCATGTTTCTGCTGGTTACCCTTTACCTACTAGTTTTGTGAATTCCCTGTATTGTGATACTCGTGCATAATTAAGAATAGGAGAATCCTAACAATGTATGTGTGGAATACCATGTGGAAACTTTACTAAAAAACACCACGGTGTCCCTTTACCTTATTCCTGCTGGTTACCCATTACCTACTATATAGGCTGGGTAAAGCAAGAGTATGGACTGGGTAAAGGGAGAGTATGGACTGTGTATAGTGAGAGTAAAGACTGTGTATAGGGAGAGTTTGGACTGTGTATAGTGAGAGTATGGACTGTTTATAGGGAGAGATTGGACTGTATAGTGAGAGTATGGACTGTGTATAAGGAGAGTATGGACTGTGTATTAGGAGAGTATGGACTGTGTATAAGGAGAGTATGGACTGGGTAAAGGGAGAGTATGGACTGTGTATAAGGAGAGTATGGACTGTGTATAAGGAGAGTATGAACTGTGTATAGGGAGAGTATGGACTGTGTATAGGGAGAGTATGGACTGTGTATAGGGAAAGTATGGACTGTGTATAGGGAGAGTATGGACTGTGTATAAGGAGAGTATAGACTGTATAAGAAGAGTATGGACTGGGTGAAGTGAGAGTATGGACTGTGTATAGGGAGAGTTTGGACTGTATAGTGAGAGTATGGACTGTGTATAAGGAGAGTATGGACTGTGTATAGGGAAAGTATGGACTGTGTATAGTGAGAATATGGACTGTGTATAGGGAGAGTTTGGACTGTATAGTGAGAGTATGGACTATATAAGGAGAGTATGGACTGTGTATAGGGAGAGTATGTATTGGGTAAAGGGAGAGTATGGACTGGGTAAAGGGAGATTGTGGACTTGGCAAAGCGAGAGTTTGGACTGTGTATAAGGAGAGTATGGACTGTGTATAGTGAGAGTATGGACTGTGTATAGGGAGAGTTTGGACTGTGTATAAGGAGAGTATGGACTGTGTATAGGGAGAGTATTGACTGTGTATAGGGAGAGTATGGACTGTGTATAGGGAGAGTTTTGACTGTATAGTGAGAGTATGGACTGTGTATAAGGAGAGTATGGACTGTGTATAGGGAGAGTTTTGACTGTATAGTGAGAGTATGGACTGTGTATAAGGAGAGTATGGACTGTGTATAGTGAGAGTATGAACTGTGTATAGGGAGAGTTTGGACTGTGTATAAGGAGAGTATGGACTGTGTATAGGGAGAGTATGGACTGTGTATAGGGAGAGTATGGACTGTGTATAGAGAGAGTTTGGACTGTATAGTGAGAGTATGGACTGTGTATAAGGAGAGTATGGACTGTGTACAGTGAGAGTATGAACTGTGTATAGGGAGAGTTTGGACTGTGTATAAGGAGAGTATGGACTGTGTATAGGGAGAGTATGGACTGTGTATAGGGAGAGTATGGACTGTGTATAGAGAGAGTTTGGACTGTATAGTGAGAGTATGGACTGTGTATAAGGAGAGTATGGACTGTGTA
>WLWD01000307.1_pt1 | contig 27194 bp, 17 predicted proteins | sample 6712731 | NCBI WGS metagenome assembly WLWD01 (sample SAMN12718690, study PRJNA576275) | sponge metagenome | isolation source: marine sponge | host: Mycale hentscheli | place: New Zealand: South Island, Marlborough, Capsize Point | collected 2014-11-01
TTTTTGTGATTACAAGCGTGACAGTAAACACTCAGCCACTATAACTAATAAAATCCCCTCCCCCCCCTCAATATTTTTTTAAAAGGAAGTACAAAGCCTACTTTACGTATTTAAAAAAATGACAGTTTAATCTAAATGGAATTTTTTTTTAATTCGGAGAATGCAGACCTGTTCTCATTCGCATATATGTGGTTATGGCATCGAAAGGATTAAAAAGTCACTGATGATGGCTCCACAGAGCCGAAATGTTTGAACGATTATAACAGATACTATGGAAATTAAAAATAAATATATTTTAATAATGAAGCTGTATATTTTTATGTATGTAGTAATAATGAATCTTTATGTAATACTTAATTAAGTTATTTTACCATCACTTCATCCTTAGTCATAACTTGTGATACTTAATATTTTTAATCAGTGACTGAGTATTGATCAAAATTAAATCCTGTCATTCATCAGTAGTGTATGCCTTTGTGTGCAACTAGTTTCCTGTGTAGAAATGTTAGTTTTTTCTTCTATAATTGAATCATTTTGGATGTTCAATTTCTTTTGATATTTTCAATGAGTGCAATTTTTTTCTTTATGCTGGTCCACCAAATTTAGGCATATGTGAAATATGCACTGTCCACACATCGGGGATTTGCGACTATTGCATTTTCTATATTTTCCGCTAAGTTTATCTAATTTAGGATAATGAAATTTTTTTTATTATAAGGTCTATCATTTAGATAGAGCTGAGGATTCTTCCCTGTGGCTAACCTCTCAAATTAATGTTGTTGTTGTTGTTGTTGTTGTTGTCACACTGTCTTGACCGTTCCATTTCTGCATTATACTATGTGTTCATGGATGACCCTACCTCTTGTTGTGTTACAGCTGACCAATCTAGAGATCCAGAACCAACCACTGTGTTAGTGAATCTTTTTAAGAGACTATACCTCTCGAACTGTTTCTAACAATTTCTTGGGGGGGATTAGCTTGCAGAGTATAAGTTGAAATTTCATGATTACATTTATTCACTTCAATGTGTTTTGTTCTGTGGGTGAAGCTGTTTTCGATGTCTCTGACTTAAACCAGCTGTAAATGATGGCTCAAGAAGTGTCAACATAATATGATCATGGAGTTGCCTGATACTGCTGAAATGATGGCAAGGTGAGTGTTCTCTAGAGTGTGTTTGTAATATAAGGAAGTATTGGTTCCAATAGGTCTACATTACTAGAATGTATCACCAATTTTTTTAAACTACTGTATAGACCCTCACTACAGTCATTTAACATACACATACCTTTTCTTCATCATCCCAATAATGTTTGCAATAGTAAAACTGCCTGTTTAGAGAATGGAAAATGGAGAACAGCACTTTTCTCATTCACTCTAATATATTTTACGTCATTTTTGTTGACGTCAAGATTTTGCGGTAGTTCGTCATTAAACGTAACTAGTTAACGAGCTAAGGTAGAAAGGTTATTTCAATGAGCGGTAAGACGGGACTTTCCCTAACTGCAAGCGGCTGTATGGATTCTCATCGTTCTACTAGCAGCAGTAAGCGAAGTCTAAATCACTCAGAATTGTTGGCTGGTATTACTAACTTGGAGCCCAAGAGCTCCTCTTTTTCAAGAGCTAAAGAAAAGCTGAAGGAGTTTAATACTCCCAAGGCTCCCAGCATTCGGTATTCTGACATCAGGGGATGCAGTTGGAGTCCTACGGGTTGTGCAGCTCCAGACGGCAGCTAAAACGCTGGCCGTGATAGGCAGTAGCGCCGTAAAACTTGATACCTAGGGCCTGAGATACAACCGTAGCTAAATCAGCCATACCCGTGCAAACAATTAGCGGTAAACTGGCGCCCTTGTGCCTTTATGGCACAAATACGCATGCGCTGTTTTGTGACGCCGCGTTTTACGTGTACTAAAGGCCCACAACCCGCTCTAAACATCATTTGATGACCCTTACCGTGCGTAAAAATCTTTTGGTGAAAAACAGCCACAACTCACTTCATTTTCAAGGTATAGCTACCAAAGTTATACATAATAATTTTAAGGCTATTTTACATCATGTGTAAAATTTTTAGAGATATAACTCAATAAATTCAAAAATCCTGGCTTAAACACTTTTTTTCTTAAAATTTAAAATATTTCGAGATTCAAATTTCGTGTGCCCACAAAATCAGGCTCATATGAAACTTCAGGTATTAAAGTATCAGTATACCAAGCTATAGAGATGAGGAAAAATAATTTCTCTTTTTTCAGCTTAAACACTTCCAAATTCACTGTCTTGAAGCTCCCAGTTCCATCACTATAACCACAATAATAACCACAAACCCACAAAATTGTTTTGTCTGTATGTTAATATGACATCACTTGAGAAATTATAGCAGAATTAGCAACCTTAACCAAAAAGCTAAAAAATCCACTCTTTAAGCTGGAAGCACTGTACATACAAATGTGTACGTCAAGTAATGTAATCAGATGTCACTGTATGAGACTACTATTGCAAGATGTTGGCAATCTTAGTGAGTAGTCATACTCCGGCAATCTCGGCAATTTTCTGAAGGCCGATCTTACACAATATAGCCTGTGATTTTCACCTAAGAGTTTGTGCTGCCAAAAAAATTGCCGATTTAATTCCATGGGGAACAATATTGTAGTCATAAGGAGTGACTAATGTAGTAACATTAACACATGATCCTGTGACTGTTCTGTTGGAAGATGTCTATTATTTCAGCTAACTTTATTTTGTGTAATCTATGACCTTCAGTGGCATTGGCATCAGCTGTGTCTAGTTCAGTTCTACATTAGGAGGTTATACTTCCATGTATTCTACACAGCAAGGAATCTATATGTAGGATAATACAGTAAGGCATCAAAATAACATGCCGGTTTTCGCACTGTGCGACGGACGTAGGTTGCCGTAGTTACCCATTTTTTGTCAAACGTGCGAACATACTACGGCCGTACCGTTTGTAGAAAACGTCTCACCGTTTCTGCGTAAAACGGTAAATGGTTGGACCGTTCACGCGGTACGGTAGAAATTGACGCGCACTTTTAACTTTACCCTCGCCGGGAGCCTCTCGCCGGGAGCCTCTCGCCTGGAACCTGGAATTTCATGCAGTCAAAAACTTCACCATCAAGAAGATACTAAGTAAGGAAGATGCTGCATTTAGTGCAAGGAATCAGGAGGTTTTGGGTTATTTTCCTTGTCACAGGTAACACAGAAGTAATACACTATTGGCTAAAAGGAAAAAAAAAGACTTTTTTGAATTGTATCTTGCACAGCAGTGACACCATCCACAGCAGCGACTCCATCCACAGTAGCAACACCATCCACAGCAGCAGCATCATCCACAGCAGTGACACCGTCTACTACAGTGACACTATCTACCACAGCGACACCTTTATAGAGTTTTCTACAGTCAAATCCACACAATTCATCCCATAATAACCAATAATAAATCAATTTTAATCAGAATACTTGAGAATGAAGAATTCTGTACTGATCAGGTTAAATTTTGTTTAGTGGCAAATTTATCACTTTAAATAATATACCAAGTTATAAGGGAATGTTATTGTTTTTTATCATTGAGTACTTTTTGGGATCAGCCTCAACAGCATACGGCACACAACAGTATACAAATATATGGGGGGGGGGGGGAAGAGAGCAGGAAGTTGGGGAAAAGCTTCCTGCCCCTCCCACTTGATTGAACTCTATAGACTTTGTGAAGACTGCTTACCTGCAATACCAGTCTGGAAAGGGGGGAAAAACTTTCATCCAACAATTCTAAGCTTAAGCTTTATAATAATAAAAAAGCATTAAGCTAAATGGTAATAGTTTGATCTATCATAAAGTAGCTTCATAATTTTTTTTTTTACATTTACATTACTAAGTGAAAGGAAAATGGCATCTTCTAAGTTATTTCTCTAAACTTAAATGTAACTCACTGGAAGCCTCCAAATTATCTAGGACAGGTAATTCCCTTAGAACTCGAGCAAATTATCTTGTGCACTGTATTCCTAAACAGCGATCGTTAACAATCAATACATGGAAGAATTAATGAACGGTTTAACCGTTGCGAAAAGACAGGAGACGGTGGTTACATTTAAACGAAACGCCCGTTTTACGTCCGTGCTACGGTGCGATGCTTACCGTTTTATTGCCGTTTTTTGGAAACGGTCGCCCAGTAGTACGCCCATTCTTCTTACTGGTCTCGCGGGCCAGACCCTTTACCCAATATGAAGAGAAAGAAAGGGTCTGGTCAAGTTCACGTATGCGTTTGGTCTTGCACTGTCAGCACAAGTGTAACCACTGCGGTAATATAGCTTTGATTACGCGGTAATTATGGTTCTGGTGATTATAGCGCGCTGAAATTACTGTCGACATGGATGTAACTGCAGCGGTGGCGGAGAGTGCTCGAGTATTGGACTTACACTGAAGGAGAAACAGTTAGAAGCAATCATTTCGTTCGGTAGTGGTCGGGATATATTTGTGTCATTACCAACAGGCTATGAAAAGTTCATATGATGCTAGCTATTCTTCCTAGTGTGTTTGACAAGATAAAAGGTACCATATACATGTACATATTAACTAGTGATGTGCTTGAGCACAAATGGCGAGCGAGCCTAAAGACTATACTATTTTTATATGAATGATTTTGACTTCTAACACTGAAGAGCTACTGAAAATAAGGTCCAGTTTTTTAATTTAGCATACAGGGTAGAGGGATTTCAGTGCCATAGTAACAACTCTCTGCAACTGCTTGGAAGGAAAACAACAACAACAAAACAATACACGTTATTTAAAAGTTTTCTTTGTAGCTAAGTAGTGGTTGTAACACACAATACTTTGACACAACTGGACATGCACCTACACAGACTTACCTTCGCGGTAGTCTAGTGGACAATGTATTTTCAAGTAAATACTGTTGCGCACGGCTTATAACCATGACAAAGAGCGCATTGACTTACCACCGCCACTAACTCGAATAGAAATGGAAGTCCCTTAAGTTTTCAAGTTTTAACTGCACCTGTAGCTAAAACAATTCAAAACGGTAAACAATTCAATTTCTATGGTGATACGGGTACTGATCGATAAACTAGAGGATTCTGTTTAGTGCAATTTTCGACGGGGTCGACCACATAACTAACACAAAAACGCGTGGGTCAAGGTACAAAAATGCCTTACGTACGTCCATACATATATACAAATAAACTAGTGATGTGCTTGAGCACAAATGGCGAGCGAGCCTAAAGACTATACTATTGCTATATGAATGATTTTGACTTCTAACACTGAAGTTACTGAAAATAAGGTCCAGTTTTTTAATTTAGCATACAGGGTAAAGGGATTTCAGTGCCATAGTAACAACTCTAACTGCTTGGAAGGAAAAACAAAACAAAACAAAACAATACACGTTATTTAAAAATTTTCTTTGTGGTATTCTTTAGCTAAGTAGTGGTTGTAATACTCAATGCTTTGACACAACTGGACATGCACCTACACAGACTTACCTTCGCAGTAGTCTAGTGGACAGTGTATTTTCATGTAAATACTGTTGCGCACGTCTTATAACCATGACAAAGAACGCATTGACTTACCACCGCCACTAACTCGAATAGTCCCTTAAGTTTTCAAGTTTGAACTGCACCCGCAAAAGAATTCAAAACGGTAAACAATTCAATTTCTAGGGTGATACAGGTACTGATCGATAAACCAGAGGATTCTGTTTAGTGCAATTTGGGACGGGGTCGACAACCGAACTAACACAAAAACGCGAGGGTCAAAGTACAAAATGACATACGTACGTCCAAACATATATACAAATAAACTAGTGGTGTGCTTGAGCACAAATGGCGAGCGAGCCTAAAGACTATACTATTTTTATTGACTTCTAACACTGAAGCTACTGAAAATAAGGTCAAGTTTTTAAATTCAGCATACAGGGTAAAGGGATTTCAGTGCCATAATAACAACTCTCTGCAACTGCTTGAATTGAAGGAAAAAACAACAATAACAAAACAATACACGTTATTTAGAAGTTTTCTTTGTGATATTCTTTAGCTAAGTAGTGGTTGTAACACACAATGCTTTGACACAGCTGGACATGCACCTACACAGACTTACCTTCGCAGTAGTCTAGTGGACAATGTATTTTCAGGTAACTACTGTGCGCACGGCTTATAACCATGACAAAGAGCGCATTGACTTACCACCGCCACTAACTTGAATAGAAATGGAAGTCCCTTAAGTTGTCAAGTTTGAACTGCACCCGCAAAAGAATTCAAAACGGTAAACAATTCAATTTCTAGGGTGATACGGGTACTGATCGATAAACCAGAGGATTCTGTTTAGTGCAATTTGGGACGGGGTCGACCACCTAACTAACACAAAAACGCGAGGGTCAAAGTACAAAATGACATACGTACGTCCAAACATATATACAAATAAATAAATAACTAGTGGTGTGCTTGAGCACAAATGGCGAGCGAGCCTGATAGTTAGGTAACATAAAACTAAGTATTGTTACTATGTTTTAGCTTAGTTCATGCAAACACTATAATAGCAGTTATGACCTTTTGTTTCAGCAAACAAGTACAAAATCACTCTCTTACCTGATTAATGGTAACTTTGTAGTATCAAACATCTGCCATTCTGATAATCTCAATCACCAGTAGCTCTTGAACAAGCTTCAGCTACGATAAAAAATAAACCAGTGTTATTATTTGTAATTTTAGCCAACAAATATGGAATTACTACTTACCTCATTCTTGAGTATTGATAACTTCTGTAGTATCAAATTGAAGTTACTTTGACCATCTGAATTACCTTGAATTCTTGACAAGCTCTCACCTACAAAAAAAAAAGACAATCAATTTTAGCACACAAATACAAATTACTTTCTTACCTCATTTTCTTGAGCAGTGGTAACTTTTGTAGTACCAAATTTGAGTCCTTCTGACTATTTGAATTTACCAGTCACTTTATGTGCTTACATACGCTTTTCAGAAGTAGTGATAGCTCTCTTAGTACTGACTACAGGTGGCTCTTGACAACTAGTAACAAGCCGCACTTAGCCGGAAAAAAGGCGAAGTTTTGAATTTAAATCTGGTAAAGGGTCTTCAATGTCATAGTAACCGATCGAATCAACTTTTTGTTTCTTGAAAAGCAAGCGTTTTCGCAGGAATTTTTTCACACTTTGGAGCTTAAGTATAAAGTAAAACTTGCTTAATGCTGTAGTTTCAGAATAAACTGGGGTCAAGCCTAAAAAGCCGTGTTTTTTGAAGAAAAAACGTTCCCCGCGCGCGCGTTTAAAGGGCATACGTACAATCCATACATACATACATACATATATATATAACATATACCCGATTTTGCATTATCCACCCCTAATACTGTCTCGCTCGCTTCGCTCGCTCGCCAAATAAATAAATAAACTAGTGATGTGCTTGAGCACAAATGGCGAGCGAGCCTAAAGGCTATACTTATTATATATGAATGTCAAATCTCTGCAACTGCTTGAATTGAAGGAAAACAACAACAACAATAAAACAATACACGTTATTTAAAAGTTTTCTTTGTGACATTCTTTAGCTAAGTAGTGGTTGTAACACACAATGCCTTGACACAACTGGACATGCACCTACACAGACTTACCTTCGCGGTAGTCTAGTGGACAATGTATTTTCAAGTAAATACTGTTGCGCACGGCTTATAACCATGACAAAGAGCACATTGACTTACCACCGCCACTAACTCGAATAGAAATGGAAGTCCCTTAAGTTTTCACGTTATAAACTGCACCCGCAAAAGAATTCAAAACGGTAAACAATTCAATTTCTATGGTGATACGGGGTACTACGAATAAACCAGAGGATTCTGTTTAGTGCAATTGGACGGGGTCGACCACATAACTAACACAAACGCGAGGGTCAAAGTACAAAATGACATACGTACGTCCAAACATATATACAAATAATAGTGGTGTGCTTGAAGCACAAATGGCGAGCGAGCCTAAAGACTATACTATTTTATATGAATGATTTTGCTTCTAACACTGAAGCTACTGTAAATAAGGTCCAGTTTTTTTATTTAGCATACAGGGTAAAGTGATTTCAGTGCCATAGTAACAACTCTCTGCAACTGCTTGGAAGGAAAACAACAACAACAAAAAGTTTTTAAAAGTTTTCTTTGTGATATTCTTTAGCTAAGTAGTGGTTGTAACACACAATGCTTTGACACAACTGGACATGCACCTACACAGACTTACCTTCGCAGTAGTCTAGTGGACAATGTATTTTCAAGTAAATACTGTTGCACACGGCTTATAGCCATGACAAAGAGCGCATTGACTTACCACCGCCACTAAGGATTCTCAGAGCTCGTTAATTGAAAAATACTGGAACTGTGAACGCTTTACCTAACTTACGTAATTAGAAGCGCGGGCGAAAACAGAGGTCTCACGTACCCCATTAACAGATAAATAAATAAACTAGTGATGTGCTTGAGCACAAATGGCGAGCGAGCCTAAAGACTATAATATTTTTATATGAATGATTTTGACTTCTAACACTAAAGCTACTGAAAATAAGGTCCAGTTTGTTTATTTAGCATACAGGGTAATGGGATTTCAGTACCATAGTAACAACTCGCTGCAACTGTTTGAATTGAAGGAAAACAACAACAAAACAATACACGCTATTTAAACGTTTTCTTTGTGATATTTTTTAGCTAAATAGTGGCTGTAAAAGACAATGCTTTGACACAACTGGACATACACCTACACAAGACTTACCTTCGCGGTTAGTCTAGTGGACAATGCATTTCCAAGTAAATACTGTTGCGTATGGCTTATAACCATGCCAAATAGCGCATTGACTTACCACCGCCACTAACTCGAATAGAAATGGAAGTCCCGTAAGTTTTCACGTTTTAACTGCACCCGTAAAAGAATTCTAAATGGTAAACAATTCAATTTCTAGGGTGATACGGGTACTGATCGATAAACAGAGGATTCTGTTTAGTGAAGTTTGGGACGGGGTCGACCACCGAACTAACACAAAAACGCAAGGATCAAAGTACAATAATGCCTACGTACGTCCAAACATATATATAAACTAGTGGTGTGCTTGAGCACAAATGGCGAGCGAGCCTGATGGTTAGGTAACATAAAATGTTACTATGTTTTAGCTTACTTCATGCAAACACTATAATAGCAGTTATGACATTTGATTTCAGCAAACGAATACAAAATCACTCTCTTACCAACTTTTGTAGTATCAAACATCAACCACTCTGATAATCTCAATCACCAGTAACTCTTGAACAAGCTCTCAGCTACGATAAAAAATAAACCAGTGTTATTATTTGTAATTTTAGCCAACAAATATGGAATTACTACTTACATCATTTTTGAGTATTGATAACTTCTGTAGTATCAAATTGAAGTTACTTTGACCATCTGAATTAGCTACCTTGAATTCTTGACAACAAGCTCTCACCTACAAAAACAAAAGACAATCAATTTTAGCACACAAATACAAAATTACTTTCTTACCTCATTTTCTTGAGCAGTGGTAACTTTTGTAGTACCAAATTTGAGCCAATCTGACTATTTGAATTTACCAGTCACTGTTGACTAGCTCTTAGCTGCTACAAAAAAGAAAGGCCATAGTTAATTTTGCATATTTAGCTAACAAATATGGAATTGCGTACTTATCTCAGCTTCCCTCGAGAAGTAGTAGCTTCCATAGCATTAATACTACGGTATTCTGACTACCAACGGCTCTTGACAACCAACAACCGGCACTCCGTATCCCCCATAAAACGGCGAAGTTTTGAAATTAAGTCTGGAAAAGGGTCTTCAATGCCATAGTAACCGGTCGAATCAACTTTTTGTGTCTTGAAAACAAGCGTTTTCGCAGGAATTTTCTCATACTTTGGAACTTAAGTATAAAGTAAGGTTTGCTTAATGCTGTAGTTTCAGAATAAACTGGAGTCAAGCCTAAATAGCCGTGTTTTTAGGAGAAAAAAGTTCCCCGCGCGCGCGTTTAAAGAGCATACGTACCATCCATACATACATACATATATATATATAACATATACCCGATTTTGCATTATTGGCGAGCGAGCGTAGCGAGCGAGACACTTACAGGGGTAACACAATCGAAAATCGGGGATGTTTGTTTATTTATTTATATATATGGACGTACGTATGTCATTTTGTACTTTGACCCTCCGTATTTTTGTGTTAGCTCCGCATTCGACCCTGTCCCAAACTTCACTAAACAGAATCCTCCGGTTTAGCGACCATTACCCGCATCACCTTAGAAATTGAATTGTTTACGGCTTTGAATTGTTTTGCGGGTGCAGTTAAAACTCAAAATCTTATGGGAGCTCCATTTCTATTCGAGTTAGTGGCGGTGGTAAGTTAATGCGCTATTTGTCACAGTTATAAGCCCTACTCAACAGTATTTACTTAAAATGCATTGTCCACTAGACGAACCACGAAGGTAAGTCTTGCGTAGGTATGTTCAGTTGTGTGAGCGTGTTCAAGAGTTACTGGTAATTGAAATTTTTAGAATGGCAGATGTTTGATACTACAAAAGTTAGAACATTATCAGGTAGGAAGGTTATTTGATTAGTTTGCTGAAATAAAAGGTCATAACTGCTATTATAGGGTTTGCATAAACTAAGATAAAACATAGTAATAATACTGTATTTTTATGTTACGTAAATACGAGGCTCGCTCGCCATTTGTGCTCAAGCACACCACTAGTCCACCCCTAATACTGTCTCGCTCGCTTCGCTCGCTCGCCAACAAACAAACATCCCCGATTTTCAATTGTGTTACCCCTGTAAGTGTCTCGCTCGCTACGCTCGCTCGCCAATAAACAAACATCCCCGATTTTCGATTGTGTTACCCCTGTAAGTGTCTCTCTCGCTAGGCTCGCTCGCCAATAAAGAAGCTATACAAATTATGTATATAATATTTGCAGGCTCAACTGGAAATATTGTGGTTTGTATTAGTCCACTAACTGCCCTTATGATGGACCAACAAGCTAAGTTTGCTGGATATGGACTATCTACTGAATTTGTTGGTGAAGCACAAACTGACAAGTAAGTGATGATGAGAGTATTGAATGGGAAAGTACAGCTAATATTTATCACTCCAGAAAATATAGTAGAAAATTCTATTTTTAGAAATATGCTTCTTTCAAAAACATTTAAAGAAAAACTAGTTGCTCTTGTCGTTGATGAAGCGCATTGTATTCAACTGTGGGGAGACCAATTCAGAAAAGCATTTTCTGTTTTAGGTGAGCTCAGGAGCTTGATTCCAAGTGATGTTAGTGTAATGGCTCTGACAGCAACAGCAACAACGGAAACATACAAATGTGCATTGCAACAGTTGTCTATGACGAATCCAGTTCTGATTACACTGCATCCAGATCGAGGAAACATAATGTATGCAATTCATCCTGCAGTTACCCTTGATGAACTGAGTGATATTTTATGTAGAAATTTATGCAGTACAAGTTTTCTTAAAACAGTATTGTTTGTGCAAAAGTATAGAGACTGTTCTGACCTCTATTCCCAACAGGAATACAAGCTAGGTGGTGACATTACATCCCCACGTAATTATCCCAACTTGTCTCAGTACAGATGGATAGAGATGTTTAGCAGTGTTCTTACAACGGAGAAGAAGGGCAAACATTATCTGCTTTTTCTTCTAAGGGAACACTTTACAACTTGTTATTGCGACCTCAGGGTTTGGATTAGGGATTGATTGCCCAGATATTCGCACCATTATGCATTGGGGTGTGCCCAGCACAATAGAAGAATATGTACAAGAAACAGGGAGAGCTGGTAGGGATGGAGAGTGAAGCTATTTTGTATGAAGGGAAAGTTTCTAAAAATTGTACAAAAATAATGAAAAACTATGTATCAAACTCGAATATTTGCAGAAGAAAACTTATTTTAAAATTTTTTTTGTTATTGTGAAAGGGATATGTGTATAACTAATTGTAAATGTTGTGATATATGTGTATAACTAATTGTAAATGTTATGATATATGTGCTAAATTATGTTCATGTGATAAATGTAAACTTTAAACAATGAATAGTTATTTCTTGTAAACATGTGAAATAGTTTTCTCTATCTTGGTACACAACTGATCTGTCGTAAATATCTCCATCAGTCCGCATTTAATGAAGCATGTTGCCTCTTGCGTGTTGGGATAAAATATACACTCTCTTCATCCAATGCCTTTATTACAGCAGCTAAATCTTTTCCAAATTCAGGAATGGGGTGATGAATAGAGTAGGGATGGGATGAAGTTTGTTTCTCGAATTCATCACACACACTAACGGACTGCTGCTACACATTTTCCGGCTCTCACAATAGAGCTCTGTTGAATGTTGGCCCCTAAATTTCTGATACATATTTTTAATCTTCTATTTAAGTGATCTATATGAAGGTCACACGGTATATTGGCACCTTGATATCCTCTTGTGTTAATACACCTACTCCATAGTAGTTGCTCTCGCTGGCGATCTGAAAACAGGTAGTAGTATTGCAACAATAAGTTGACTGCTTCTTTAGCATAGTTTCGTTTATTTGAAGATTTAAAGATTACTAACAAAAATTTCCAGTAACGAAGTATTCTATCACCATCACCTTCTCTAATCGAATCATGAAACCCATGCCAAATTAATGAAAGAGACAGAAACTCAATTCCATAGCAATGTACACCATCTTCACATTGTGTTCTTATTTCTGAACTTCAATCCATTGAGCTGCAATTGTCAGAGTCGTGTCCCTTGGATTTTTTTAAGTCGGGTATAGTTACAAAGTTAACTACTATACGTCTCGCAAGTTCAACAGAATTGTCAGTTGGGTAATAGGACAGTATTACGTTGCAGCAGCCACAGTATGCGCATACAAAAGTAGCAAAAGAAAGTCTTCTGCAGAATTCATATTAGTTGTTGGGTCAGAGGGTACTGATGTGCGATGAATAAGGTTTTGCAAATGGTACATGGTGCACTTCTCCTTAGCTGATTTTGGTGAAAAGAACCGTTTCCATATAACCTGAACAATGCATTATTAATCAATTATTATGATATTAACAATGACAAAAAAACCGAACGGCAATAAATCACTTACATCTACAAGAGCAGTTCGTGAATGAGTCCTCCACAACTGGAATTAAACCATGTAAACGGTCACATGCTTTGTCTTGAGTTACTCTAAGAGCCTGTGTTCCTCGTACCCTGGCAGCAGTGAGCTGATCACCTCCAAGTAATATTTTAAAGAACCGGGTGTCATCAAAAGTAACTTTGTTTGCATGTGGAAGACTAATTTCACCCTCTTTCGGCAAAGTTGGAACAAATTTCATGAGATGATCCAAAATTTTACTCATTTCATCGAGTTTATTTTCATTATGAAGTAAAACTCCCACTGGTATCTGCAAGATGATAGCTTACATTGTAACAACCATAACCACGTGCCTTTTGATTGAAACAGACATGCATTTATTGGTTAATCAGTACTCACCACTTCACTTTTTGTGGCCATTTCCTTTGAATATCTGTTGGGGATATGCATAACAACTTGCTTAGCCTGGTCTTTCAAATCGCTCATATTTTGAACAATGATCCTTCAATTAATATTCACATCTTATTGAAACATAATATAATATAATTATAATATATATATATATATTACCTTGACAGAAGTATAGACATTTCTTCCTTCAAGCAGTCAATGTCTTCTGGAGATGGAAGCAGCTTATAAGGATCCGGAGTGGAAGAAGCTGGTGTTGCATCTGACAAAGAAGCAGTAGGAATCCTATCCTTGACTCCATATGCATGAAAATGATGCAAAGAAAGACTTCTGTGCTCATCTCGTTGAAAAGAAGGTCTCACCGTTTTGTCTACATTGTCTCCAACTAGCTTGTATCCATAATAAATAGTGCCCAAGAAGAATTCTTCTTGTTGGTCATCAGTAGCTGACTGCTGTAGCTCCAGTGCATAAACAGTTGAGGACCCAGAGGTGTTAGACGGAGGTATACTTTGACTATCTTCGCTTTGGCTAATGTAACCACTGATTGGATGAGGTGGACAATGGACTGGAGGTTAACGACTCATACTTGCTATCTTCATCTGAAGACTGTGGCAATGGATTAAATAGTCGTTGGTGATATACAGTAGTGGCTGCTGTGGACTAGATTGCACCTGTGAGAAACATAGAAGTAAATATTATTATGGACATAATTAATTTGGTTTACTGGGATACCTGTGAGTTAGGAATCAAGATTTTATTTTTTAGATCATCTGACCAAATCTGAATCCCAATGTCATGGTCCTGACTCAGTGTTTCCACTAAGTTCAAAGTTCCTTGATAAGATAGGCACACATGGAGTGGTTGGAGATTGTTATATACCTATAATATTTGTAATAATACGTACAATATTAGCTATTTCTTCTCATACACTCCTAATGTTGAAGTTTTGATGAGGATATTTTGACAAATACCGGACACAAAACCTTACCCTGACTAATTTGTTTAACATGCCAGGAATATGCCATTCAAAGTTAAAATGTCCTTTTAAATAGAAATCAACATTATTTTTAAAGCACCAAAAACATAAACAACAATACATACACACATACACACACAGAAAACGTAAGTTTACCTTTTGATGCGGTATTATTTTTATTAGTTTCATATTTTATCTAATCAGAAATAAGGTGACCCACAAATCACTTGCAAGGGCTCCTTGAAACTTAAAATACCAAGCTAGGGTTTCAGTTTTGAATGTAACTCAGATTCAAACAGGCCAATAGCTGGCAATTCATAGCTGATTTGTACTTCATTAGCTCTGAATGCAAAAGGGAAGGCTTTCCCTTGCCTTACAGTCAAAGGGCACTTTCAAGCTTTCTATTAACAAACTATCACACCTATTTATGGCCACCATAGCTCAGATTAGGGGAAGTAAAGCAGAGCTAATTAGAAGATCAGTAGTAAGTTGGCTTATAAATCAGATATACATGTATGCTTACACCATGTACTGCTTTAAATCCAATTGCAGGAACATATTGAAAAAAAAATTGGCAAAAAACAACAACAACTTTTTTTGCACACACCCCTAGAACCTCCATCATACTAAAATTGATGAAATAAAGAGAATCTCAGTCCCCTCCCTTCACCCTCCCCCTTTTCTGACCCCGAAATTTAAATAGTAAATTCATACACAGGAAGAAAGGGGTGGGACTTTATTGGGTTTGTCCAAGCATTTCCTGGAGTAGTTACTAATGAGCAAAATAACAACAAAAAAACAATAACTGGGGTCCCTTGGACTAATGCAGTGTGCACATTGTATTGGGACATCTGAACACTGTCATCACAAAACTCTACCTCTTCACATTATTGTAACCCACACTTTACTGGTTCACATATCGCACACACATACACACATACCACACATTATGCACACCATACTTATACACACACATCACATACAGATCACACACATAATAAACACACATCACAAACAGCACAACAAGGTTGTGTATGAGGTCCACCCACATTGTCATTAGTCTGTGTATATGAAAGGGGGTATTCAAGCTAAGATTCAATCTAAAGTTTTTTTTTAAGTCAACACATTAATTAAATGAAGCAAGACATCAATAATTTGCACTAGGATATACTGCAGCATTCACCAGTACATGAAATGCCTGATTTCATTTACTGCACAGACACCATTGAAATGAAAAATAGGAATGACAATAATTAAAGAATAACAACGAAAAAAAATGTAGGAAAGGGTCAAGTATGGGCCTCTGTTAGTTTGTTGTTGTTTTTCTAGAATAGCAATTCCTGCTATATAAATTTTTTAGAAACTAACCTGCTTAGTTGATCCATTCCCATAAAGCATTACAGAAATGGCATGTTGTACTAGACCCATCCTTTGATGTCTGCACTTCAATAGTAATGAAGCCACAAAGCATATGAATTTTTTTTTGTTTTTTAGGTTTGGGATGAAACTTTCCAAGAAGAAAATGAGTGTTGGAATCATCTTACAATACTCAAGATAAACTGTCTCCCAACTAAACTGCTTTACAGCCTCTATTCTATCCCTTAGGATGGAATCATGTGCGTCAGAGCTCATCTTCTGTATCTCGTCACGAATTCTGCATGTTAATTTCACCATAGCTGATTTTGTGAATTCCGCAGAGGTAAACATTGTTGATGCCAGTGATTTGTAATTTCGCCGAGCAAGTCTCTGGATGCCTCGCTTGCGAGTCGGTGTCATCTTTTTTCTTCCAGTTTGATAGAAAACACTGACCTGATTTATAATAAGAATTTCTAATATAATACATGAGGGGATAAGTACTTCAAAATTTAATGAGATGGAGACAAGAAAAGGCAGTTTTTTTTTATAAATGACAATCTAACATAATAGAAATGTTTGACTTCATAGACTCCCACATTTATAAATAGACAGTTAGTGAAATTCAAATGTCCACCAAACATTCTGAACTGCATTTAGCCCACAGTAGTTAAAATATAATAACGGCATTAAATTATCCAGACCCGTTGAAATTACCTGAACATCTGGGGAAGCATGATCTCCTGGCTGACAGCTACTGGATGATTGAGACTGAGGGGTTAATCTTGCAGAATCTTCATCCAGAATAGAAACTTGAGAAGCTGCCATACAAAGCTGCTTGGAAGCTAGCTCACTACTGCTAGAATCTGGGAGATGTCTTTTCCTTTGTGATTCCATTGGTGTTCCAGAAACAGACTGTAGTTTTGATAGCATGCCTCTGACTTCGTTATTGTGTTCTGATTAAGATTAACAATTGATTTTAACTGAAATTCACAAGTGCTGCATAAGTGTGCTGCATAAGTATGCATCCCTATCACTGAGCGTTTCTAAACTTTCTAGAGACACACTAGACAGCTTCTGCAGTTCTTCTTTCAAGCTAGAACGGCTAGGACCATGTAGCTTTCTTCTCTTTCTTTTGTCCGTTGCAAGACGTTTCTGGCATAAGCAGCAATTCATTCCTACAGTTCCATAGAAACCAAGCTAAATTTGAGCGCGAACGTCTCTGTTTATATAGTGAGGTCACTGTCACTTAAAACCAATTACCGGTCCGAGAAATTCCAGGACCAGCGAGACCAAACGCATACGTGAACTTGACCAGTCCTTTCCACCCACGCAGTGAGCTCCATTTTGCTTTCTAGGAAGCAAGCCTTACAGAGCGTGGGTCTTGAGCTGTTATAGCTGCGATCGAGCTTCCGACATCGCTGGACAGGTTAGGGAAAGCATTTAGCTAGTGTTGCTCAGACTTCCCATTTCAATACTCTATTCAGAGCTGGGGTGACTGGTGTTTCAGTGAACCATAGACATGTCAACATGTGTTGGAAGAAGCTGCTGATGATACTGGCTTAACTGTGCCACAAGTAGTAGTAAGTTATGAAGATATGGCTTAGTATAGAATGGCTATTTTATTTATTTGGTTTAGAATTGTGTGAAGGAGAAATAAAGCATACCAGAAACACTGAATCAGTGAAGACTTTTCAAGATACCTTTGACATCCTTGCAGAATTTTCCACAGGAATAGGCAAAATCAAATGGTTAGATGTATTGATATTTAATGATAATAATAGCAAATGCTCGTTCTAATAGCCAATATTATATTAATTGAAACTTAACCCAGTTAAGTTTTAATTAAAAATATTGGCTGTTAGAACGCGAAAATTAGCTCTTGTTTATTATTTTTTTTTTTTTTTACTTATTAATATGGAACATGTGACCTCTATTTTTGCCCACGTCACTAGTTACGTATAAGTTGGTAAATCGTAAATGGATCTGCCGAGCAGTGAGTGGCGGGTCCAAGCTAATTGGAGTGGACCTAAATGCCTGAACTTTTTGTTTTATTGGCGAGCAAGTGAAGCGAGTGAGACACTTACAGGGGTAACACAATTTGAAAATCTGGGATATTTGTTTGTTTATTATAATATGTTTGGATGTATGTATGTCATTTAGTACCTTGACCCCTCTCGTATTTTTGTGTTAACTCGGCGTTTGACCCCGTCCCAAACTTCACTGAACAGATTCCTCTGGTTTATCGATCATTACCCATATCATCCTAGAAATTGAATTTTCTACTGCTTTGAATTGTCAACTAGACTAACCAAGAAGGTAAGCCTTGCACAGGTACGTTCAGTTAAGTGTGAAAGTATTATGCGTTACAACTATTAGTTAACTAAAGAATATCACAAAGAAAACACTTAAATAACGTGACTTGTTTGTTTTGTTGTTGTTTTTGTTGCTTTTTTTTTAATTCAAACAGTTGTGTGGTGTGGTTACTATGGCTTTGAATTCCCTTTACCTTATATACATATTTCAAAATCTCGATTTTTTTTTAATAGCATGAGTGTAAATCAATCGTTTAACAATAGTACAGCTTTAGGCTCGCTTGCCATTTGTGCTCAGGCACATCACTAGTTTATAAAAGCTTAGCAGACACAGCAGCACTATATTTTTTTCGTTGTCTTTGAATGTGTAAACACATTTCATTTTCAACAACCATATTGAAGTTATGCCAAGACCTGTAGCTAATACTAGATTGCGTGTAGACATACATATGTCATGTTGTACTTTGACCCTCGCTTTTTGTGCTAGCTATAGTTGTCTACCTAGATAGCAGGTTTTGACAGGAAAAATGGTCCAACAATACAAATTGTAGCAGTGAGGGTCCCTCTGTAATACTGACTATAAGAAGTGTACCATGTACTGGGAAGTATAGAGTAAACTGACAAGTGTTGTAGCCTTAAAATGGTAGTTTTTTTACCGTAGTATTTATCGTTGCGTTCCAACACCATTTACTAAAATGGTAAAATAACGGTTAAGCGTTTCTGTCGATTCACAGATATTTTCTAGCTAGAAACTCTTCCATAGCTATATCAGCAAGCTAAGGCCTTGTATCGACCATTAAACACTATGGGGATAGTGCAAAAACGATCATACTAATTTTAACTTGCTTCAATAAAGCTGCAGACCGAAGTTCCGATGGACACAGAACTATAACGAGGTCCACACTTCGTAGATCTTCTGTTAGCTACAGTTGAACCTCCAGCAGTAAAAAATCTAAGCCTGAGAAGGCCACAACACGAGAAAACATCGATACTGTACAGTGGTTGAACTGAACTAACAATTCTTCGCGAGACAACTTCAAATAGGACGGTTCAATTATTATATTTCTTTGAGTGAGACATACGGTGAACGAGAAAGATTACAACGGTAATGCGGTCAAACGGAACAGTCGTTTTATAACAAACGGCGTACCATTTTCCCCCCGTTTTTTAATCATGCGACAGCCATTCTACGGAACGAAATTCAAAACTTTTTTTTGTCTTCTACTGTATATGACTGTCCACAGGAGATCTGGCATAATACCGCAAGCATGATTGTAAGGAAGAGATCGTAGAATGTATACATATGTATGTGACATAGCACAGATTACACTACTTTCATAACTAGCATTGCATCACAACATGAAGAGGGAAATGCTCGTGCACGGTCATCTGATGAGTCAGGTCGTAAAGGCTGGCCTTTTATGTTTATATGTATATGGCAACATTCCACACATGTCCATGGTCAATGAATGCCAGCCACAGAACCTACTTAGAAACATGAACATTGGCACAGGCACAAGAAATTTGGGAGAAAAGACTTAGTTAATAATCAGGAAAAATTATTGGCAAGAGGTACGGAGACAGGAGAGGAGTGAAGTTTGCAGTGAGGTCTTACAAGCTTAACAGAGTTCATTTTCTATTCTATTGGCAGTGGTGGTGGTAAGTTATCTTGGCTATATGCCTGACGTAACAGATTGGTTCTTACTTGAAAATCCATTGTCCAATAGTCGAGAATCCGAAATGCTTTATCAACTAGAGCTCTGGTACAATAGAGCATTTTCAAGGTTTTGGAAACACGGCTTAGCTTATACATAATCCATTGGTTTACCAATCCTTACTGTGTTATCCTAGGAAATTTTTTTGATTACCCCTTGAAAATTTGTCCAACTAGTCTAAGTCATGAAGAGAATACGATATATATCTTGTGTTGGTATATCCAGTAAACTTGTGTGTGTGTGTGCGTGCGTGCGTGCATGTGCGTGTGCTGCAAGAATAGCACAAATAAATTGTACCAAAATAACAAAAAGTAAATATATATTGTAAGCGGCTGGCATTCAAATTTAAATTTCAGTCAGACCAGCTCACTCGCCTTTTGTGCTGAACATCATTAGTACTATATTAGATTGTTTGATAAGATGAGGAATTGGAAATGATGCAACGAGTAATAAAAATAAAATGTGTTAGTGATAGTTATATAACGCGCTTGTACAAACAAGGAAGAATTGTGCATGCTAGCTAAATGTGGAATGATGGTGAAATGATTTAAAATATTGACAAGGGGAATGTTCAGCTTTGGCTTTGGTCTTCAACACAACACAATATATTTACAGAAAGCATTGGCTATGCTGTCGCTATTGAAACAATACACATTTTGAGGTGTGTATGGAAAGCTTCACACACACATACATGTGGAAGGACTGTAAAAGTGTGTAGTCAGTCATTTATTCACTGTATGCGCTAGAGGGTCCTAGTGAGTCGTCCTGTTTGTTTGTGTGTCTATATATCTCAGGGGCGGATCTAGGATTTTCCAAGGGGGGGCTCTTTTAAGAATATAACTAATTTTAGGACGCGTTCTATTTACTTCCTACAAGAGTATATTCATGGTTATGATTCATACATTAATAAACCCTCAGCGTGCATGCGCAAGAAGGTTATAGCAGTCGTCCTGTCAAGTTTGTCACGCTCTGATTTTGGAGATTACTGAAAATTAACAGTTGATTTAGGTATCAACTTGCTCAGGACGAAGATTTAAGACCTTTTATTGAGCTACTTTTTTTTAATTTCGGGCTAATCGTTGAGAAAATGTGAAGCTTTCAGTTCCACGTAGGTACCAGCTTCTGCAGCCAGCGGTGTAGTTCGCTTTATGCTCAGGGAAGTTAACGGAGTTGAAAGTGAAATTTCGCATAGAAAATGTATACAGGTGAGTGTTTCTGGCTAGTTTAGCTTCTTTTCTTATGAAGACAGCGTTTCCAGGTACCATTATTTATTGGTCAAGCTATTTTGATGCCTCATTAAAAATAGCTAACAGATTGCTTGTTCTTTTGGAAGGAGATTATATTGTAATAGCTAGGTAGTGTTTAATAGCGCTGAGGGTTTGCGCCTTGGGTGCTTCATTAACCCTCAGCGCGCATGCGCAAGAGGGTTACAGTAGTCCTAGTGTCATTCATTAACCCTCAGCGCGCATGCGCAGGAGGGTTACAGTAGTCCTAGTGTCATTCATTCATTCTGTCACTCTGTCTGTCAACAGGCACTTCTGGAAGGTAGGAACCAGCCAGGCTTTGAAAGCGGCATCAAACAGCAGTATTTCACGAAGTACCCAGCAAAAAAATCCTGTAAGATCTTGTCAGATCTTACAGGATCAGTAGGATCCTATAAGAATAGACAAGATCCTATTTGTACTAACAAGATCTTGCAAGAACTGATTAAGATCCTATAAGTTTTGTTAAGAAATAAATCATGTAAGATATCTTATACGTTCCTGCAAGTTCTTACAAGAACTGATTAAGATTCTGTAAGTTTTGTTAAGAAATAAATCATGAAATATACCTTATAAATTCCTGCAAGTTCTTACAAGAACTGATTAAGATTCTGTAAGTTTTGTTAAGAAATAAATCATGAAATATACCTTATAAATTCCTGCAAGTTCTTACAAGAACTGATTAAGATTCTGTAAGTTTTGTTAAGAAATAAATCATGAAATATACCTTATAAATTCCTGCAAGTTCTTACAAGAACTGATTAAGATTCTGTAAGTTTTGTTAAGAAATAAATCATGTAGTATACCTTATAAATTCCTGCAAGTTCTTACAAGAACTGGTTAAGATTATATAAGTTTTGTTATGTGTAAAATCTTACAAATTCCTGTAAGACTTAAGAAAGACATATCCATATCCACTGGAGTCACCTAGAAAGTATATCGACTTATTAACAGTCCACACGACATGTTTGTAAGTTTAATTCTTTGCATTTATGACCTGTAGTGGTCTATTGTGTATACTTCTAGAATTCAATCATTTAGACCGTTCCTCTGCCTATATTAATATTGTAATAGGTAAATTTTCAAGTACATAATTTTAGTTTGTGTGATTCAGATTCCTTCCCCCATTTACGAAAAAGCATCATGTATGAAGAACTGCTATAAATCATCATTGTTTGACTTAAACGATTATAGGAGTCAAGATGATTACTATGTAAAATAGAAATAAAATGTGAGGTTGAAAAAGTCCAAAATGTGGCAAAAATGGAGAGACAAAAGATACTGAATTAGTGGTGTTCAACTTTGTTTGGCAAAGTTACTATAATGTCATGAGGTGAATATTTAACTGGAATGTGGACACACTTCTCAACCAAGTCTGTTGGTGAAATTGCTATTAATTTATTAGATAAAGATAGCTTTTTCACCTTAAAGCCAAACAAATTGAACAATTTAGCTGCCTTGTAATCATCTTCACTTAGTGAATGTCGATGTTGTGACTGTGGCATTGCCAGTACCTCTTCATCAGTATTGTCAAAAATAGACACAATGACAATTGGATTACCATTGACTAAGCAAAACTTCTGAATAGACGCAAACCATTCTTCTTTACCACATACTGGTCTATAAAATTTACAAATGGAGTTATTTCTAGAGTTGTGCTTGCTTGCTACTGAATAAGTTACACCATCTTGCCTGTACCTAGGGAAAACTGGAACTATGTGGTTTTCAATGGAAAACCCTGCTTCCTGCACAGCCTTTATTTCATCTACACAGAGATTTTTGTTTGTTACTTTCCCCAAAACATCAGATGTCCTATCTACCTTTCCAGTGACTCTGTTGAGAAAGTCCACTGTTTGAGAATTCTCGTTCTTGTCCAGTCTATCCTTGAGAAGAGGCAGAACTTGTCTCATTCTAACAGACTGAATGAGTTGAGGGAGGACATTCCTTGTTCCATGACAATGCCGCTTCAGAAATCCATTGAAGTTTTCAAATCCGAACGTCGAATAGCACCACAAGGGTCCCCATCGCCGGACAAACTCACACATGTGTATCAAACTATGAAAGTTCAATGAACACATGGTTTGAGGGTACAAAATTGGCATTAATTCATAAAATCTGGCAAGCATGCAATGAGCTATTTGTAGGTGCTGTTGAGATATATTGCAGCCAAGTAAAATATGAATGGAACTAACTAGCAATGAGAAGTGATATAGGTAGTCTGCTGGAAAATCCACTTGCAATAGTACAGGAATAGAATAAATCAAAAGCCAGGCCCGATATTCAGATGCTTTCCAATACTTTGAAGTATGTATAGACCTAGGAGTTCGCCGGAATTCATAAGAGGGTTTAATGCGCAACAAAGCTTTATCAATTTCTTTCTTTTTCCTACCAAGGTAAAATCTGGACTGGTGATACTTTGTGTCAAACCAAGAATTAAAAAGAGATTTAGTAACTCCTTCCTAAACAGCATGCATGTAGTCTATAGGAACAGCCTTGGTAAGGGAAATACTGGAGGACAACACTGAGGGACCTTTGACACCACAAATTGGTGTTTTCCTTGCAATGGCTTGCCTAGCGTATCTATTCATTTGTGTGTCATTCCTTGGTTTATGACGTTCTGAAGGCAAATAAATTCTGCGATGATTTATATGTTTGCCTTCATCCAGACAGTATAGACAGCCATACCTTCCATTGTACTGCATCATATTGACAGCTGCTGCTCTTGCAGGAAGATCAAACACACTGAGAAGAAGCTTAGCTCGAAGTTGCTTTTCCCCTTGACAAGTCTTTAATGACACTTTCAGTGACTCTATTTTACTTATCACCGGTTGTAAAATAGTTTTCATATCAGGCTTAACTGGTCCTAACCAAATTCCACCTAAAAGAAGGTAATCTGCATCCATGCGAAGATGTGGAGGTAAACTTGAAATGCACAGTTCAACTGGCCACAATGAAAGACCTGTAAAAAAAAGATCTATATTATATTTTTTAATTAACTAAATGACATTAAATATTGTTGTGATTAACTCTAATTGACTGAGTCTGCTAAAAAATCTATAAAATTTTTTTTTTAATGTGTACGTGTACAAATAAACTTTAGAGTTAGTGTACCTGATGATTTAAAAAGTGGCACTCCATCTGAACAGAGAATGAGACCAGTATGCTCTGGCACAGACAGAAAATTGCCAGGCTCCATTAACTTTTTATACTCTTCCCCATCTTGAATATCTTTGATGTAATTCGAATGATGTTGTCTGGTGAATGGATATTGAACCATTTCCCAGTTTTCTGAGATATATACACATTTTACTATGATAATATGTATATAATAACCAAAAATTGTAACATTTACCTGAAAAAATGTTGAGTAGCTGATTTTCAAAAGGTAATATACTAAAATAACTGATACTTGCCTTCAGTTTCTTACACTTATTATTAGAACATTTTTTCTGAATCTCTTGTTTGCAATGAGAACAAAAGTGTAAAGTTTTGACATCATTTAAGGTACCAAACTTCTGTTTTAGCTTATAGAGGGATGTCGGGCATGATTCTGAGGAAGGGCAGTGGATTTTGATAAGGTCAATGAGTTGGCTGATTGCTGCATCAGTTAAGTGATTAAAAATAGCATACTGGTATATACTAAGCCAACTGGCTTCTGTGCTTAGTGGTGCTCCAAGATAGAGAGGATTTGTTTCAGTTCCTAAAAGTTAAAAGTGAATCATTACGGTTATGTTAAAAGCAAAGATTCAGTGTTCATACCTGTTTTTGATGAACATTGTTCTCTAGTATTACAACCATTACCATCATTGCTACCAACACCACCATCACCATCATCACCATCACAACTGTCATCACCACCATCACCATCACTACCATTTACACCACCATCACCACCACTACCATCAGCACCATCATCATCATCACCATCACTACCATCACCATCAGCACCACCATCACCATCAATACCATCATCATCACCACCATCACCATAATCATCACCACCATCATCATCACCACCATCATCATCATCATCACTATCATCATCATCACTATCATCATCACCATCATCATCATCACCACCATCATCATCACCATCATCATCACCACCACCATCATCATCACCACCATCATCATCATCATCATAATCACCATAATCATCACCACCATCTTCATCACCACCATTATCATCATCATCATCATCACTATCATCATCACCATCATCATCATCACCACCACCATCATCATCATCACCACCATCATCACCACCACCACCATCAACATTAATATTCCTAGCACTATCAGTGCAACTATCACTGTCATTCTCATCATCATGTTTATCACCACTACTGTCTGTTTTCCTCATAAGTTTTCTCCTTTTGATATATCCTTCACATTCTGCATCTAATTTTTCTACAACAGGTAATATTTGTAAGTATTGTGGTCCCCAAATCACTGCAGTTACCTGCATCCCATGGTTTGACGAGGTACTGTGACTGAAGGATCTCGACAGTATTGTTTTCTATGCTTGGATGCTATGGAAGAGTCACCTTCAATAATAATCTTATCCAAAAACAGCTACTTAATTCTTTTTTAATATGCTTCTATTCTATCAATGATTTTTTTTTACTTACTTGGACATTTTTCCACTTTTTTACATTTTTTTGCATCTTCCGATGGTAGCCTTTGCAATTTTTTAAGTCTCCAAGCAGTTGTTCTTGGGATTCTTGCATTTTCACTTCTACAATACTCCCTATACCTCTTTCGACCTTCCATTGTTGTGTAATAAGTGTAGTGCTCTTAATTATTCCAATCACATGATCCAACTACAACAATTTTACAGCTGCAAATACAGCTGATACTTTAGGGAAAAAATGGCTGAAACAAGTAAGAGAGCTAGGAAACCTACCAAGAAAGTGATGACCAATGCTCTGGTAAAGCCAGCAAAAGAATGCAACAGTAAGTTAATGAATAAAGATAGATAATTTAGATTAAAGTGCATGAAGTACCTAGTGGTCATTGTGGGGTTGCCACTTAGAGTAGCTAACCAAGGTAGGATATGTGGTTTACCACAACCACTAGCTGCAGCTAGCTTGGACTGATGGTCATTCTCTGAAGCTTACACTTGGTAGTTATAATTACATGGTAGTTTTTAAGGCCAAGTTGCTGAAAAGCTACATTTTTGCTACAAAAGAAATGATTGTACCCTTTTTGCACTCTACATGCCCTTTTATTATATAAATGTTTAACGTAAATGCCATCAATTTCTAAGTTACTGAACACCTTTTTGAACAGCTATTAAAGGTATCGAATATTTCTAGAGTGGTGTAGGGTTTTGTCCAGCCAAGACAATAGGACACACGTGTGTCATTCCAAACAATTGGAAACAGAAGTGTATGATTATGTCAGCACGGATGACTTGAAGGTTGGCGGTGAGGTAATCTGGAGGTGCAAAGGACGGCCGTACACTGTACAAATACAAAATATATTTGGTATGTAACTATATGTATAATGTGTTGCATTTACTAAAATTAAATTTCTTTTAAGATACTAAAGATGAGGCTGAACGGAAGGAGAAGCCAAGACAGTGCTATATTGAAGACAGTGAAAGTGAAGAAGATGGGTCACCTCCACCCTCCAAAATGGTACATAATATGTTGTACAGTATGGCTACAATTTTATAGTTGTGATTACGTAGCTTAAAACATACATTGAGGATGAAATGGAAGAGGAAGTAGATGCCAATACAAGCTCCTTCAAGTCTTCATCAGAGGTCAGTAGAATTCAATTTATGCCCTTCATTGCTGTCAGTTATAATCTTATATTTCTACTGGTAACAGTTCTCAATGGGAAGTGCAGCAGAAAAACTACTTACGAAGAAAGATGTAAGATTTTTTTCCTTCAGGTCTTTAGCTGTTTGTTTTATGTAGTGTTTCTTGTAGACACCATGGTTTGAAAAAGTCATAAAAAGATTAGAAGAACTGACGACATTGGGAATTAGACAAAAAATGCAACTTGCTGCTGAAG
>WLWD01004542.1_pt1 | contig 27185 bp, 20 predicted proteins | sample 6712731 | NCBI WGS metagenome assembly WLWD01 (sample SAMN12718690, study PRJNA576275) | sponge metagenome | isolation source: marine sponge | host: Mycale hentscheli | place: New Zealand: South Island, Marlborough, Capsize Point | collected 2014-11-01
CTCCTCATAATAAGTTACGTCAATAGCTTTAAAACTCTAACTTGCCAGGCATGTGTGGATAAACATTGTCAATTGAACGTACTTGGTAATGGTTGTCACACACTTTAGTCAGGTGCACAAGGTGCCAAACGTTGCACGCACTATCTATTCAGATATGGGGTAAAAATATATAAGATATAGAGGTTCAAAGAATACTTAATTAATTTATAGTGTCAAATCACAGTACGTTTAATATTCTAGATCATTAAAAAAAAAAAATGGTGGATATAGAAGAATTTGTGTAAAAACAATTCTTTAAATTAAAATGAGAACAATCTCAAAAATATCAATTACCTGACAACTCGCAGCACACGTACGCAAGTAATTGCTGGCATTTGCATTGTAACATGTGACTCACCACATGCACCATTTACATGAGCACACACAAACACACTTTAATGATGCTGCACTATGCTAGTGGTAATAATATCCCTTTGCCAATAAAGTGGCATACCAGAAGCCGTGCTACTATTAATTAGTCCAATTGGCCGGGAGTAAAAACAAATGCAAAACTAAGCCAATTAATACAAATAAAAACTAAAGCAATGTAAAAGTTGGGCCCTCTTACGTGCTAAGGATCAAGTGGTATTTTGAATATGCTTTTAGCTCTATTTTGTACTAAGAAATGATATTTTTCGCTGATCAGTGCCCCTCCCACCATTTACCTCGTCAGAAGACAAAGACTCAAAGTCTGCAAATTGAGAGTAATGAGTTTCAGCTAGTAAAGGGTCCTCAGGGACGTCATCTTCCACGTCCATATCCCTCCCGTCCTGCGTTGCACCCGCCCACCTCCTTCCTTCACCCGGCAAACCCGACTCGCGCTGCCCGGAGTTTCTGTCAACGCTCACGTCAAATAACGCATCCTGGTCTCCATAGCTACCATCAGTGGACTCCAACTCTCTGTCATGTGACATTCCCTGGCTGCCATTCGTAGGGTCAGTGTCACTTCTGCCAAACTTCTGCCCTGCTCTAGCATCCTTCATTTCCTTTGACTCAGTACCCTGAAAAAAAAGATTAAATAAATCAAGTTTTTTAGTAACAAGAATTCTTATTGTACACGATTGTGAAACAAATATCACACACACACACACACACACACACACACACACACACACACACACACACACACACACACACACACACACACACACCATAAGACTATTCTCTCATACTGTAGCTGCTTTGAGTGATGGTTGGGGTGGCGTTAATGCTCAGAATAAATCAGGAATCATCTCAAAATTGCTTAAAACTGTGTAAGGTAAAGGGTAGCATTACTATTTCAATAGCCAATGGATTATCTTGCTCACCACATTCCACGTACAATAATTATCTCGTCAATATTTTGATAAAAACTGAAATGCCTCACCCAAGCTTCATGTCGTCCAATAGGACTGCGATGCTCGTTGCCGACACCTTTGCCACTGTCTGAGGGGGGCGTTGCCCTGACTTTGTCCGATATCAAACTCATCTCTGAGGCGTCCGTCTGAGCTGTCACGGAAAAGTCTGGATCACTGAACACATCGGGATGTTCCTCCACCCACGGAGGAACCACTCTCGGCTGGGAGAGACACAAAGAGGGGGCACTGTGAACATATGTGTGTGTGTGTGTGTGTATGTGTGTGTGTGAGTGTGTACAGGGATACATGTGGCCAGGTGTGTGTGTGCATAAGTGTGTGTGTGTGTGTGTATGTGTTGCTAGCATGCTATGTGCACGTGTAGCACACACATGTGTGTGTGTGCACAAATTTGAATCTTGTGTCAAGTTTTAATTAAACATTATAATCTGTTCTGTTACAACTAAGAAAATTTGCTATTATTCCACTTCTTCTGTTAAACTTTTGGCACCTGTTGAATTAGCTAACACAAAATATCCTTCCATTATAGTCCAGTACCGAACCCTGACTTGTTATTTTTAAGTTAGAAAAAACACATAATTAGAGAGATTACCAGGAGCACCAACCGTGCTCCATATTAGAACATAGCTGGTGTTGTGACAGGAAGACTTTAAATTTCATAGGTCCCTCAGAAGGGAGCACTTACTGTATATAATGTGCCCCCACCTTTTCATCCCCCCCCCCTCCCCTCCCCTTTCCCCGCCCACTTTATAAGCAGACAGCTATGTGAATATGGGTTAATTATGAAGAATGAATCCTCTACACGGACTATCCTGCCTGGGGTTATTGGGGTTGGGAAATAGTATGGAAAAATTCTGTAAAATTCTGCACTTGTAACTCTTTCATGTTTATTATAAATACATTCCTCTCATTAGAGTTGTTTTTGTTGTTGTGTTTTTTTGTTGTTGTTGTTCTTTTATGTTTATTATAAACACATTCCTACCATTAAGTTAGAGTTGTTATTGTTGTTGTTTCTTTTTGTTGTTGTTGTTGTTTTTGCAATACTTTAGTCTCTCTATGATCAGAATTCTTTCATAATGTTTTTACTTCATCTTTTTTGAGGATATTAAGAGTTTCTATATTACAGCAACTAGTTGAATAAAGTAGGTCACTTTAGTAGGAATCAGTTGATATCTAGACCTTGATAATATTTAATCTATAGTCATCAGGAATGCAAACAAACTATTGAGTAACAACATATTCCAACCTGCTGTTTCTTTTTGTGTTCCTTAAGTATCTTCCTCTGCTCTGCATAGTTCTGCGATATTTCTTGCTTCAGCTTCTCTGCCTCCATGTCTGCACGCTGCTGCTTACGCATCGCCATCTTCTCCCTGGGGGTCAGAACTCTCTTTACTTCATCCTGCACCAACATCTTCTTCTTCACCGGTGTCCTTGACGACAACAAACAAACAAACAATACCAAGGCATGATCAGTCATTCTTGGGTGTGAAAAGTGTGCAAGAACAGTGGCAACGTTCGCAGGAACCCCTCCCCCATTTCTAACAGTAAAAATGTTAAAATATCTTTCCTTATTTTAACACACATACCCACTGCAGACTCCTGTCAATATTTGAATAGATGGCTCACCTGAGATTATGAAATAACTGCTAATAGCTAACTCAACAGTTCTTACACTCACATTATACATATGTAACTAACTCACAGAGCTTTGGCAATATCGTCAGCCTCTTTAACCAACGAAGTGTACGATTTGGACGATATCTTCCCATAAAGTGTCTAAATCCACACCAGCAACAGCAAAACTACTATGAAATGGATTAAAGTAGAAGCACTAATTCACTCACCTGTAGTTTTTGCTGGATAAAAGGTTCTTGCAGAATTTCAACAGCTGAGGGTCTGTGCTTGGGTTCTCTTTGTGTCATTCTAAACAAAATAATGACACAATGGAGTAGTGTGATGACGGAATTGAACCCAGACTGAAAATCTTTATAATGCCGATATGTCTGGGTCTCACCCTGGATAAGCTATCACATCTTGGAATGTACAATTAGATTGAAACATTAATCCATTATCAGAAACATTATCACTAATATATGTTATATGTTCTCAATTAATCACTTAATCTAGCTCTCCTATATAACCCTCTCCTTTTCTTTCATTTTGGCTTCTCAAAATCTCTAAATATTCCTGTTCAGTCGAAGACTCTTCTGTTCAGCGAAAGTGAGGAATTTCGGTTTTCCTCGTCCGCCTCCGCCTGCTCCTTCATAAAACCTCGAACCATTTGCGTAGGAACGCTCTCTATATACTAGAGAGCTGGGGGTGCAGAACGGTTGAATCAGCCACTCAGTGCTTGTGCATAGTGCTGAGCGTCCCCGTGTGTGAGTGCTTGGCCTGGCTGGGTTTTTACAGTCAGCTCACGTCAAGGCAACCCAAAGAGCCCCCACAGATATACTCTGAAGCGATGAATATTTTAACCACAATTTGGAAATGAGTGAAATGCTGGTAGTAATTATACTCCAGACGTAGCTCTCGCTTTATCCTCCCAATTCAGTACATTATGCTTAAAACAAAAACAAACAACAACAACAACAACAACAAAAAACAAGCAAATAAACAAATTTACGTACTTTATAAACATATCTCTGAGGTGTGAGTTGAAGTGATCGGGTAGCCGTGGAGCCACGCCCTCCACTATCTTATACATAACAGCCATCAAATTCTAAATAATTAAAAATTGAATGAAATAATGCAACAATCGAATACTCACTGACTGTGCACAACAACCACTGAGTGGGAATGACTTGATAGAGCATTTCTGCATGACCACACCTTACCTTGCCTTGGAAGGCGTGTTCCAGAGTGCATATTTCGTACAGTATACATCCCAGGGACCAAATGTCAGACTTGGAGTTATAGCCGTCGTGTTTAAGCACTTCCGGACTCATGTAATAGGGCGTGCCAGTAAACGTAGTAGCCAAATCAGACGTGCCCATTAGGATACGAGAAATGCCGAAATCTCCGAGCTTTATTAGATTGTTTTTCAGGAAGATGTTTCTAATTTAAAAAAAAATCCAATCAATCTATTAGTTAATTAATCAATCAACCATTTTGATCAATTAATTAAAATTAATGCCTCAATCAATAAATGTGTTAATTGATCTATGCAATTAATCAGTGCATCAATCAACTAATTGATCATCATCACTAATCTACACATCAATCCACCAACTAATTAATACAATTAATGTCTTAATCAATCAATTAGTCAAAGTATAAATCTATTTGTGCATTAATTAATCAATAAGTGCATCAATTAATTGATTGATCATTAATTAATCAACCAACTAATCACCAATTAATCAAATGGGCCCATCCATCCATCCATCTATCAATCAAGATATACTACTCTTGAAGATATTGCAATTTTCAATCACTTAAAGAAATTTACACTGTGGGAGACACTTTTGCATATACAATTAGCAAGTGGTACTACTCAACAGTATAAAGGTAAAATGTGAAGGTCTTGGAAGTTGTGGGTTTTTGTAGCTTAGTTAGAGCACTGGTGGCTAAAGTCAGAGTTCCTGGGTTCAATTCCCCGGTGACAATGAAGATTTTTTCACATCTTGCCTTTGTTTCTCTCTAGACTTTAAGTGAGAAAGTTTCAATCCAATTCACACATTTATGAACTCAGACTAATGAGCCATTCTTGAATAAAAGAACAAAATGTCTTCACATACCTGGCCTTCAAGTCTCTGTGCAGAATTCTCCTCTCGTGGATGTAGTGTACAGCAGAGGTAATTTGAATGAACCAATCAACTATAAGAGACTCGTCAAACGTCCTGCCAGCCTCTCGCCACTGAACAATCTTTGCATCGAGATCTCCGCCCTGAATTAAAGAACGACGTTACATTGATGCTAACACTGAATATGAGAGAAGTTATAACTCATATGGAACATTATCAGCTAATTAAAGTGTTCATTATTAATTTTATTTGAAGATATTTTTTAACAATTATTGTAGATAGATACCTCACAATATTCTGTGACGATGCAGAAATGTTCACCGTCCATAAAACTGTCATGAAACTTGACGATATATATATGATCCAGCTGCACACACACACAAAAACAAAACAAAAACAAACAAACAAAACAACAACAACAACAACAAATACACACACAAACAAACAAACAAACAAACACACACACAAAACACACACACAAACAAACAAACAAACAAAATACACACAAAACACACACACACACACACACACACAAACAATACACAAACCGGATATTCAAATAATAGTACAACAAATGATACATTTCATACATGGCAGTACCAAATACCACAATGGCTGGAAGCATTATCCTTATAGGTAAAAAAAAAAAAAAAAAAAAAAAAAAAAGTCAATTATATTTGCACATTTCAGACCCTTTACCAGAGTGTCCAGGCCTGACAACACTGTTTTACCTAATCAACTGAATTAATGTGTTACTGATTAATTGCATGTTTATCATAACATCACCAATGTACCACTTTCATGACTCCACCCATTTCAGAATCACTCAGCCTCAGGGCATCCTCACTCTTCGTCTATTTGTTGCATATAATCTATTAAATCTACAAGATTCACTCCCTGCAACATGTCATGCAAGCGTTTGAGTATGTCCCGACTACATGCTCTAACAAGAGGGCTAGAGTTATGCCTGCAACCACCACACAGAGTACTATAGCTAAAGTACTACTGTAACCATGGCCCCGCCCCCCTCAAATCCATCTAAGCAATTTGTAGCGCCACTGTTGTAACTTGCCCCACAAATATGCTTTAAATGATTTGGTGTTTAAAAAGTCTATGCTAAGGGTGCATCTAACACAACAACAACAACAATAAACAACAACAACAAAGATTTCCTCTCCCTACCCCTATGAGGAGGGGAAACAGTTAAGGGGTTTGATGTCAGGCCAATCCTTATTGACATCTATGCATTAGCTGCAACTTCTGACCTTAGCTAACATCCTTGCTTCCCTCACTGCATCCACAGTTTCATCTGGCTGCAGATCTCCTACTGCAATCTGCTTCAAGACCTTCTCTGTACTACAGAAATAGAGAAGTATTCTTAGGACGTGATCATGTATATAGATGGCTGGATCTCACTTGTCTCTGTTCGCCTTCAGGTCTGCCACTAGGAAAGCAGCCCCGAATGCACCGCTGCCAAGTTTCTTGTCCATCTTGTATCGGTTTGCAAGCACCCTCTCAGCCCCGCCTCTTTCTGACCTCCGCAAACCACCACCATCGCCGCCATGCGGGGGCTGCTGTACATTGGGAAGATCCTTAGGAAGTGGCATTGTCTTGCTATATAGCCTCTCTCCACATCCTTATCACCTCTAGTCTAGCATGTCCACTTTTACGCCTAACAAAGTCAATTCAAAACGGCGCTATGCAACCCTTTACCAGACCAAATGAACCATTGTATTTAACGATTCTTTACCAGATGAAAAAAGAAGAAAAAAAAAAAGAAAAAAAAAAAAAAGAGAGAGAGCGAGAGTGACGAGTTATTGATGCTGCTAGAAGCCAAATCTGGAGAAGAGACCACTTCTGTATCCCTGAAATGTCAGAAAAGCCACTCCAGCACCCACAAACAACCACGATGATGTACTCCATTTCTTAGAGTCGCTATCGTCTTCAGTAGAGGAAGTTGAAGAATTCTTTACTGCTCCTGAAAAATTCAATCCATAATACATTAATAAATAGACAAGATCAACCAACCAACTAAAATAAATAAAAGAGAAAACATAAATAAATAAATGAAAAAAAAGAAGTTTTTTTGTGGGGGGGGGGGGGGGGGGTTAAGTTTTAATAAACAATATTGGCTGCTAGAACGATAAAAAAATAGCTATTATCATAAATAAATGAAAACATGTATGAGTAAATAAATAAATTTATTAATTAATTAAGTAATTTATACCATTCCTTAATCTCTGCAATAACTTACGTCTTTTTTTCTTGGGATAAAGTTCTCTCCTCATGCGAAGGCAGAAAGTTTCCAGGTTTTTGTGAAACTTCCAGTTCTTGGGTTTGGAGCCTTCAGAGGAGAGAGGCATGAGTAGGTCCAAGTAACCAAACACGAGCACATCATAGGATGTCGGTGAACTGCAACAGAAGTAGTCAGAAGAACCCAGCTTGGCAGAGAGAAGGGACAGACATTTACCAGCCCTGGTCATCACCTGGAATAAAAGGTGAATATTCGGTGAAAGTTCAGTGTCATATGAATTGCTTCTTCAGTTACAGTGGAACCTTCCTACAAAGGGACTCTGAAATGCAACATAAATCTCAATAACAGTCAACATACATGGAACAAATGGTCCACCATAATACAGTATAACTATTACAGGTTCTGGGCGTGGGGTGTGTGTGTTGCTGACACCCCGAGCTGTAACAATGCACCTGTGAGAGATGGGACTCAAATGGGCCATATTTAATTTAGTGGGGGCCATACTCTTATGATCTGTAGGGGGGCAGTCACGAACCTCTGGAAGCAGCCAAATTCTCTACCAGGGTCGGAATACTTGTCTCCAAGCATTGGCCTTTATAGAGAGGGTTTTACTGCATTGGCAAATTTAATGAATTTATTATTGGCTTTACATCTCAGGATCACACCTAATTGCGTTGTTTTAAGGCAAAATATATAAAATCAAAGCTAATGAACATTGTTACAATTAGTAACTGTTAGTTGCTATCAGCTAGTAGAGATTCATTACTCCTCTGAGTTACTACACTTGACAACAAATGTGTGAATAAATCTAAAGAGTGGAAGAGAAACTATTCACTCACCTTCCAGCTCTGACCAGCAAAATTACATTTGAGTGTATGTACGTACGCATATAAAACATAATAAAATGGTCACACCTCTGTTCCGGTCTCTTGGACGGTGACGTCACTTGCTGATCGCTTCATGAGAAATTTCTTTACGGAGTTGTGCATCCACGATAGGTAGAAGAGGGACAGAGGGAATGGGAGGAGCTTGCCATACGTCTCTCTCGTTACCGACAAGTAATTTTCATTATCCAGCCACTGAAGATACAGCTGAAATGAAAGAAAATAGTAAAACTGACACAATGAATTTATCTTTACTTGACCTATGATAGGAAAAGAAAAAGGCTAATGAGCAAGTCACACAGAATTCAATGGAAGATTTAAGTGCTGTATATAGACCATCCGCATGATTGCTTAATAAGACTTCACTACTTATAGACTGACCAGTGGATAAATAGTCCCATATTAGTCGTTAGGTAGAGTGCTAGACTGACCCGTTATATTAAAAAGGTTTCTTCAAGTACACAGTTCCGCAGCACTGATACACTATTGCTAAGTCATCATGCTACTTATTCTTGCATCTGTCATTTAATTCCCTGCAGTAACTTTCTGAATAATAAGCAAAATTAGGTGAAAGGCTTATTTACAGTTTTGATGACCACTTACCAGAAAACTGGTCGTTATGGTAAATCATATTAAAAATTGTTGTTTTATTTAAAGTGAACCAATTTTAGTCATACACACACAAATACACACATGCATACTTACACACTAACAAGCACACACACACACACACGCACACACACACACATACCAGAGCAGGTTTTAGTCTGTCAGTGAGAAGAGCATCAAGGGGTACCAGTTCAGATTTCTGCTGCCGAGTCAACTCATGATCTGTGTCCAAACCCTACACAGACAGCAAAACAAACAAGAACAAGAGAGAAAAAAATGGAACTCTCCCGTAGCTGTCTATAACCAGGCTATGGTGAGTTCAGCAAAACAAAACAAGTGAAGTAAACAAGACTGATCAGTACAACATTAGTGGCTGCACCCAACCAGTTCCTGCATCTTTCTGTATACCTGCTGTTGGAGATGGAGAATGATATTGAGAGGTCTTGAGACTTTGATATTGGAATCAGTTAAGAATGGAGTGCCTAAAAACATATATGGCACTTTAATTTGTTTCCTTTTGTTTTATTTAATGATTTCTTACTGGAATAGCAACTTTCTTCAATGACAGTGTGAGGGTTGTGCAGACCATTGGCTAGTTTCAGATATGTCTGCAGGAAACAACAGTGTCAATAGAGATGATTATAATACACCGCAGCACTTACTAAAATTTGGAGACTTTCAGCCTGAAGAGAGCCATGGTATTCGTCCCCAGGATGCAGCAAAACGTTTTTGGTAGTTTTCTCTTCCATTTCTGCTTTTTTAAAATTACAGTGCAGAATATCGCCCGCGCATTTCACATGAGTTCGTTTTATTAGAATGGCAAGTGCAGAGCAACGGTTTGTTAGTGATAAGTCGAGAGTGCTGGGGAAGTCAGATTTGAGCAGGAAGGGAAGCGTAGACGAACCTATAAAGTCTTTAGTGGATTTTATAAACTCCCAGCCTATATATTACACCACGAGCTCTTGCTCTGGGAGAGTAGTGGTTTTTGAAGAGGTACAACAACAAAATCAAGTAGAGTGTAGTTTTGAACTAAGTGCTGTTTTTTTTTTTGTGATAGGAAAATAAGAAGAAAGGTTGCAAGTGGCTACTAGTATCACACGAACCAGTGGACCATTCTCAACTTGTAAGAATTAAGAATTACAATAAATATGGGTTAGATTGAAACTTTCTCACCTAAAGGGGTCTGGAATAAAGCAAAGAAAGAATGTGAGAAAATCTTTTCTTTTTTCCAGATCCCTTTAGGTGAGAAAGTTTCAATCTAGTTTTTATGAAGGGTCAGAACTTGATAATTATATGGATATTGTAGAAATCAATACTGATATCATTTTTTGAGACTGAAAAATTGGTAAATGTAAATGATTTGGAACTAATCTAAATTTTGAACCACCTTGATGGGAGAGACTTTTTACCATACCATTGGCTGAAAATGGTCTGGGGACAGATGAAGGGTTTCCAGGTTCTCTACAGGAATGTGCGCAGAGCCAATCAGATTGCTCCAATCACATGACCAACCTCAAACTATTCAATTTATCGCTAATTGAAATAATTGAGCGGAATATATTTCATCTGTGTCGGTTAGTTGGCTGCGTGGTGGTGATGGAAATGCTGGAAGAAGTTTTGTGAAGTGTTATGGAGGATACAAAGCTACACATTCAGAACAGCTAGAGGCGATCCTTTACTCTGCAAAAGAAAAGATGTCCCTCCCCAAAATGAAGTGGGAAAAGTGTGTGCTATTATGGTTCCACTATTTTTTTGCGCTTATGTGTCTGTAACGACGACAAGATATTTGACCGACGATGGGGTGTGCATTTGTGAATAATTCACGAGCTGAGCTGAGTTGGTAAAGCATCATCAGTGAGAAAGTCTTTTTGCAAGGGAGAAAAGGCAGGAAAAAAAAAAACACCAACGGAGGGGTTCAAACCTGCAACATCTGAATCAGGTATTGCGCACACACTACCAATAAACCGTCGCGACCTACTGGATCGTGGGTGCCGTATTACGTATTGTATACTCTTCTATCTTTTTTCTCTCCCCATAAGTCTTGCCCTGTCCACCCCCAGCTCTATAAAACTGAACACTGGGTCACTGAACTGAGTTAGGAAAGGGTGTTCACCTACAGTGTAGTAGCTAACCATAATCCATGGGTATAAAAAAGGCAGAGATGCAGGAGAATGCAAGGGTCAAGAAAAATAGAAGCTTGTGAGATAAGGCTGACTGGTGTAACTGCTTCAATGAAGAAGTGAAAGAAAATACACAGAAAGGACAGATAATGAAGAGCAGGAGAGATGGACAAAGAGAAGAGGGAATCCATAGTTAAAAAAAAAAGAATAAGAAAAACTGGAATGGCTCAGGAAGACAGAGAGCAGGAGAGGGAGACCATGGATAAAATACCTTATGCTACTCTTAATTTGCAAAATATAGTATATTAGGCACTACTGGGTGGTGGGGAACTTGCTAGTTTAGAAATAATTGTGAACCCAAAAGTTTAGGCTGTACTGAGTCCTCTTCTAACACTTATTATGATGACCCAATCATCATTCCTTGACAACCATGGAACTTGAAATCATCTTGTGAAGAAATGGTAAAAAAATTATCTTCGCAAAACAATTTGCCATGTTTCTCATTTGCTTTCTTATAGAGGTGAATCACTTCAACACGTATACTTTTCAGTTCAATACTTAAAAGAAGCTTCAGATCACAGTAAGTCTTGATGCTGTCATCAGTTAACATACCAGGGGTGCTCACATCACTAAATAGTACATCCTGGTGGGGCGTAAGTCCACCACACGTAGGTAGTGTGTAATGTTGAAGGACCAGCTCTTGGGTTTACTCCATTAATTGGTAGGTAGGTTGGTTGCCAAGTGCACTATCAGTCTTACTAGAATTCAATTCAATAGGTATGAAGCTGGATGGAGTCCACACTTGTCTGGGATGACCCGGACTGTACAGCAGGAACAGCCTTCCATCTCGACCAATTCTCCCAGTCTCACATATATGATTCAATATCAGAAGGTACTCCTCAATGAAGTTCTCTCCGAATGTTGGGTATGTCAAGTCCCATACCAAAGGCAACGGTAACAATGACAACTCTTAAACAGCAATCTGGAAATTCCAGCAAATTGAGCTCAGTGAACATGTCCACCAGCCTCAACTAGGGATAACCCACATATCCTTTAGCCTCAGACATCTCTTTTCCAAGCTTATTTATTTCTTAAGAAGTTGTAGATGTGTGTGCAAGTTTCATACGTTCTACAGAAAAATAAATAGTGTGATTCATATTTGTTCTTCTTTTTTTTCTTAATTTCTTCCACTGATGGGCTAAATGCCACTTCAACATCATTTGAAATGTTGGTCTAGTTTGGTGACTTAGACATAACAACAGGTTTTACAACATATCCACAAGGGAGCACACTAAACTTCTGAAGCTTGAAACTTCAGAAGTGTAGTGTATTCCATTCTGGATATGTTGTAAAATACTTAAGTTCCCTGAGTTGAGGTGTCAGTTTTCCCATGTCAGCTGCTACAGATGGTCTCGAGTATTCCCAGACAACTGAGGTACATCATTTTCAGGATCTAATTGCTCAGCAATTTCAAATAGTCCATGTATGCTTTTACCTATGTGTTCAACTACACCATCTCCAATCCCAGATCCTGCATTGCATATGGAAGAGATTGTTTGAAGGTTCATCTTCCAGGGAATTCATTTTAAGCGCCTTCATGACTGCAATATAAATATGGGAATCCTAAACCAACAAGAAGAAATCTGTACAAACATTAAGCGTTGAGATCCCTGACTAAAGCACAACCTCTTCTGTATAGCCTACAGTATAGTATTTATATTTTATATTTTTATTTTTATTAAATCTCTCTAAAGTATCTCAAACTTTGTAGTGCCAGTCTTTTGCTACTGGTAGCAATCCTTCCAATCTATCACACATCCCTGGCTGTTGTTTTGAATATTTTTAACTTTCCCTAGCACGCTAATGTAAGCATGTTCCCTCCAAACAGGAGATGATGAAACTGACCAGCATATGTGACTTGCAATGCTTCTTACCAAATCTTGGTATTTCCACTTCTGTCTGCTCTGAATGCAGTGGGTCTTAATTCTGTATTGCTTCCAAGATGGGAATCATGTCTTCATATTTTGCTCTCATACGTGGAAGAATTCTCATGGAGAAACTAACACAGAAATAGATCAGAATGACATAGACTAGTACATATACCTGATGTAGATGTCTACAAAGTGTCACCCCTACCATTTATTTTTAATGGAGGGAATGAACACCGCATAGCTATCAGTATTTATTCACTTTGCACCATTGTTGTACAGTACTCGGGAAGCATTGCTGTCATGAAGTACATATTTATATTGACCATTTATCTAATCAATACACTCATAAAAGCCTTGCTTAATCAGGTCCACACTGCAGGCATAGAGTTCATCATAATATCAATGTACCTTGAAATTTTAGCATTTCATGCTGAAGTAAGTCAAAAATGCAACTAAACTCTGGCCAGTATTTTAAACCTTGCAGCAAATGTAATGCAAACATCTCATTTGTCTGTCAGTCGCTTAATATAATACTAATAGCACTTTACTATCTTCATTTCACTTGCTTATCGTACTGACTTTTGTGACACCTCCTGGGGATGATCCATTTTGATGTGTTTTTCCATAGCACATGCGAAATTTTTGGAAAAAAAGAAGGAAATTTTTTTCTGAGTACTCAAGCAATATGGATTTTGAAATTACCCAGGAGAACTGTTTGATCATTTTCAGAGGGGAATGGCTTTTCAGGATGTAATGATGCTAAATTAGAGGAGCATGGCTCATCTGGTAATTTAGACACATCAACCCTTACTCTTGATGGCATAAGTTGAAGTAGTGCAGTGATTTTGACTGTGTATCAATCCGCATCCCACATAACTTACATGTATGCACTTGTCAATGGTGTTTGTTAAGATCAACAATCTTGAAAGCTGGTAAAGTTTAGAACAAGCTTCACTATTGTGGGTACTTTACCGATGATGAAATACTGAGTGAAATATTTGAGCAAACTTTCCTGAGGAGGAATACCAGCAAACTTGGTTGAAATGGTGTTACAAAAATTATAGTTTTCAATTTGACGTGTGTGTGTCCAACAAGAAACCAACTAATAAATACAACTAACATTGCAATCTTTTTCAATGTCGATTACCTACTGTACATGTAATATTATTTGGAAACCTTCTGTTTGCTAAGTGTAAAAACTTACCATTGTAGACAAGCCACAAGATGGTAGCCACACTTACCTGTTTTAAGCTCCACAGCCAGCCTAACTAGGAACCTGTCTCTGTCTTCTAGCCAATTAGTATAATTTCACTGAGGTGCCCAAGGTCCATCAATACTTAATTGATAGGTTATAAAAATAAAATATGTACACTACATATGTAGTGTAGTGCTAGTAAGGCTTTCTAGGAGCATATATTATTGCCTTTGGTGATTCATTTTGGAATTCTGAATAAACTATTTAGAATCTAAACTGTAGAAACTATCTTATCTTGTCATAGTAATATTTTCTGCACAAAGTTTGTGTCTTTTATTCTCATATTAATGAATTAAAGGATATATAAAAGAAAAACAATTACACTAAATTGCAGGAGTATAAATAAAGTAAGTATTTTTAAATTTCCCTCACCCACTCCCCACCCAATATGTGTCATATGTATTTTCTATTGCATATATTTGTACTTCCATTGGTTATTCAGGTTGAGTGCTTGTCTCCAGATTGCTTGAGTAGTCATGTTGACAACTTTGCCTACACTATTGTTAAATTTGAGGCCTTCATCCTTCATGTGGCCTGCCAGTCCCTCCACGATGCTGAAGTCATGGTAAGTGTTCTTATCATTGTGGTCCTACACTAGTCAGTACATGTATGACATTGCTTTGAAATCAGTTCATCAGTTGCAATAAATAAAAAAAAGTTGTATTTTTGCAATAGAAATTAGAAGGTGCACACCTTGCCTGACTAATATTTTACAGGAATCTCTGCCATTGCATGTTCTTTATGCCGTTCATATTTTATTGCATAATTCTTTCCGCTAAGGATGGTGTGCAGTGGACTATTTTAAGGAGAATAGTGGAGGGGAAAAAAACCCTTGCGTCTCTTATTTCTTGGGCTGCTAATACATATGAGATGCACATGTGGCCCATACACCTGCATAGTGGACTCTTGCTCTTGTTCCCGCATGATTTGATCAATAGGATGTTCGGGTCGGGTATTGTAGTGGTACATTGAAAATACATTGAAGTATGAAATATTATTTTGTACATCAATATTTTTTTTATAGGATAGTTAGCAAATTTTCTTTGGTGTTCTCTAATGAGAACAGTATAATTGTGGAACAGAAATTGTGGAACAGATTAGTTGTTTTTTGTTTTTTTTTAGTTTAAGTTTTGTGAAAGTATCCTCACACATTTTTTTATAACTAACTTAACACTGCACTGTTATGTTCGTGTGTGTGAATTCAGCAACAGAGAACGTAATAGATGTGCATGTGGCAAGTTGGTCATGTATGTGATAGAGTTGTAGTATTATGGTAAAACTTGTGGCCCTTACAGAGTTGGCTAGCCTTGCCTTGGGCAGACCTATAAATCACTAGAGCTGTGGTTTACTTCACTCTTATTGTGAATTAACACATCGTGAGTTACAAGTATTACAGAGAGCCTTTATTATTTGACACTACTTTCAGTACACTGTTAATAAAATTCAGTGTAACTACTACTTCAGAATGCAGCTAAAGATTACACTTGAGCTTTAAAGAAACTACACAATGAATTCTTGTTAATCAAACAGCTGGACAACTCCTATTCACTGGTTCATATGTAGCTCACAATAAACTTTCTCTTTAGCTAAGCAAAAATAACTTTTCTTTTTACAATGAATGTGGATGAAACTGAAACTTAAGATATTAAATGTCCTTATTTATATCATGGACTTTAGCTAGGCTACCTCGCTCACAATTTTTGCAGAAGCACACCATTAGGGATGTTTTCCTTCAATTTTCTTAATTTGCTGAAGATAATGTTGGGCCAGATTGATTCTTTGTCCTTGTTAAGGATGTGTAAAGTGTTACTGAGACAGTTTGTTAGTATCCTGTATCACCCCATGGCAGCTAAGGTCTACATCTGTAGCACTGGAGATTCTGTAATATTAATTAACTGTAGTGTCTATCAGAGTACAATATCCGAAGTAAATCTACGTAGGAAAAAACAACAACTAACCAGCTTATATCTAATTACCAGTTAAATAAAACAAAGTACAATGAAACACGAGTGAGTTCCGACCGAATGACTAATTCAATTCTACAAAAGTAAACTGATAGTATACTGATTCTAAAGTTCAAATGAAATTTTCATTCAATCCTTGTTGGAATTTAGTCTGCTACTACTGTACAAAGCCAGTTATAATACAGAGATTCAAACCCACAATCCATCGACTAGCTATTATGTTTATAGTAACCAGAGAATAATTGATGGTAAGAAATACGTTAGCTAGTGCTATTTGTACAGCAATACTAAAAGACAGATGTCTTAACAATTTTTTAACTTGGCCACAAGGAAGATCACCAAAGCATTTAGAGAGATTGCTAAAACAGTACAAAGAATATTAAAGAGGACTCTTACAGATCTCACAGCTATGTCTACATTGGGAGGAAAAGGAGAGGAGGTGTGGTTAGCTTGTAGACTAGAGGCAGCACACCACAGTGTCGTATTATCTTGAAGTAGACCAGATCCAAAGTCTGATACTTCATCTTCAATAGAATATTCATCCATATGAAACTAATCATAAACACATTCTTAGCCACTTACCAAATAGTTTGACATTCTACCTTTTGAAACTAAATAATAGTTAAGCAATTCCTCCAAAGGAACCACCTTTTACTGCATTGAATGCCTAGGCTATAGCATTCTGAGTGCAGCAAAGGTAGTACTGTAGTTCACAATGATTCTGCAAAGCTCTTAAATCGAGGACTGTCCTCGACATTTGAGGACAGTTGGCACCTATGAGCATGGATGGCCTAAGCAAGTAGAAGAAGCTCTTGTTCCATACTGGAATAGATCACAACAGTTATCGGTGGAGGATGGATGTCTTCTTCTGGGACCAAGAGTGATAGTATCAGCACAGTTGAAGGATCAAGTACTGAGTCAGTGCTTAACTAATTTAGTGCATAGAAGCCATTCCTAATAACGCAATTGACAGTAAAACTCATTCCCTAAACAATTTAAAGCATAGTGACCATTCTTACATTGCAGTTGGAGAGGCACTACACGTAGTATCCTTGCCCTCGAGGCACGGATACTATAGAAGTGTCCCTGTAGGACAACAAGTAGTCCCAACACTTCTTGGGACTTTTAGGACTAATATTTATTGGTCTTCTCTGGTAGGACAACTGGGGATGTCCCAAGTAGTCCCAACACTTCTTGGAACTTTAGGAGATTATGGGTATTCTTTTGTAGGACAACTTGAGACATCTCAAGTATCATATACTTCTGGGGACTTCTTAGACTTAACAGGATATCCGTCCATTATCCTAGATAGTCCTAGTATATGTGTAAAATCTAGGATATGAGATTTTTGTCCTCTGCAACACACCGGAATGTTCTGAGAAGTCCCAAGTAATTTTTAGGACTGGAGTCCGTGGCAGTCCTGGACCACCTGAAGAACTGATCTGAGTTCTGTTGCAGCAAACTCTGTATTAAAAGTAGCACAACCTGCAATGATGGGTTAGATGGGTATTCAGAAGAATTTGTATACAAGTACTATACAAGCAAAATCAAATTTCCCATGCAAAGAATGTGATAATCCTAAATTATGATTGCATGCACTTAATTGTATTAGTTAATTATGAGCAGTTATGAAATATATGGTAGCAGTTTGTGCTCAATGAAGCACACTTTATTTTTATCAGCAATCGTTTCATCACTAGGCAAATAAAAAAGTACACAATGAAAAAAAAGTGAGTTCCAATTAAATGAATAATTGATTTCTAAACAAAGCTAACTAATATAAGGTACTTTTCTAAAATTCTATATATTGTAACTTTAAAGGACAGTAATCCTTATTCAATCCTTGTTGTATGGCTTTCGGCTAATCTTTTCCTTCAGGCTTTTTACGAGTATTCCAAGAACTTCTCTAACGTCTGCATTTTTCAGGATAATTATGGGATCTGCAACCACTAAGAAAGTGTAAAGAACAGAAAAGACTTTACTAACTGGTGAAGATTGTGGAAACTGGTATGAAATAGCTTGATCGCCAATAATTGCCACTGTAAAAATAATAGCCAGAGTAACTAGAAGAGAAAACGTTTTCAAGGCCCTCCAGTCCTCTTCAGTCATGATCGGATTCTGTCCAAGCATGTTGTTGTGCTGCTGACGAATTTTTCTTCCTTTTATATACAAAGCAGCGAAAATCACAGGAGGAATAAGTAATGTAGGGACATAGTGTGTTAGGATCTGCACATACTGGAAGACCTGGCAGTTAGCACTGCAGCGGTACGAGTAACTGCAGAGTACAGAGTTGTTTATGAGGTGATAGCAGTCTAGGATAGGAGGAATAATTATTAGAGAATTGGCAAAGCTTAAGCACCAGAAAAGTATGCAAAGTAAAGTCACTATCTTTTTGCTGTATTTAGGATAGTGGAAGGGAATAAAGACAGAGGCAAAGCGATCCAGTGCGAATACCAAAATCAAAGAATTTCTGAGATAGAAGAATGTGAGTAGTACAAAGCCAATTATAATGCAGAGATTCAAACCCAAAATCCAGCGACCAGCTATTAAGTTTATAGTAACCAGACAATAACTGATGGTAAGAAATACATTAGCTAGTGCTATTTGCACAGCAATGCTAAAAGACACATTTTGTAATTTTTTGAACTTAGCTACTATGAAGATTACCAAACCATTCAGAAAAATTCCCAGAATAGTACGAAAAATATCAAAGAGGACTTGTACAGATCTCACAGCTATATCTACATCAGGAGGAAAAGGAGAGGTGTGGTTAGCTTGTAGACTAGAGGCAGCACACGACAGTGTAGTGTTGTCTTCAAGTAGACCAGATCCATAGTCTGATACTTGATCTTCAATAGAATATTCATCCATTGTTATAAAGCTAAGAAAAAAATATTCTTTATCACGTCAAATATAAACATTCTCACAAATCTTTGAAACTAACCTGAAATAAAGACGAATCTTGTGGTCATTGTTACTATGGCCTACTATTTGTGTATTTTGCCTTTGTGCGGTATGGACTGCACTTGAGGTATTGTCATATTTCCCATAGACAAAATGCGAGCAATAGGATAGAAGTTATTTCACACTTTGAACATGAGCACAGACGCACTGAATAGAAATTTTTAATCAGATATGAAATGGGGACATTCTTACAACAATTCATAGTTAAATGTATTTAATTTTGCTTATGGATGGCTGCACACATGCAAATTCTCTTGCAACTGCTAGCGGTTATGCGCACCTGGCAGAGCCAGGATGCCTGTGCACTAAGCAGGCATAGTGAACTGTGCAAGCAAAGCTCCCGGAGCCGGGCCAGGAACTCACAGGATAACTCACAGCAAGTGGTGTGGGCACCCGAGGTCCCACCTGGACCATCGCTGATTCATGAAGCCCGAGGTCCCACCTGGACCATTGCTGTTTCATGAAGAAAGGCCTTGAATTTGCACCCCAGCAAATGCTAGGTACCAATCATAGCTGAGTGGACTGGTGGGGCTGGTGGGAGGCAGATGGAAAAGTTGCCTGAGTTGGGCTTGAACTCAGGACCTTCAGGCCCTGAGCCCAGGACACAACCACTACACCACACAGCCAAATGTGCCACACTTAAAATTGGCCTCTAGTAATTAATTACCCAACTAGTGGTGCTTGAAACAAGACGAGTTGTGGAACTTATGTTTATAAGGCCCAAGTCTATCCGAATGTAGCAAGGATCGCCACAGAATGTTAGAAAGAAGGATTGATTAAGTCGAGTTAACAAGTTATATATTAAAGATTGGTAGTAGCAGACAAAGCAGAATTAGAACCATCGAACATTGACAATTGAGCATGCGTGTGATGAAGTGCCTGTGGTGAGAATAAGTGAGTGCATAGTTTATTGTATGCTTTGAGACAGAGAGCGGGTGAGAGAGCAATTCTAACCTTATTCAGGAATTCACCAGTAATATTTACAATTAGGCAATAATGCTAACCCATTTTTCCAGGGAAATTTTTAATGGACTCAAAGTTTAAATGAATACTCATCCATACCCATCACTGCAGATTCTGTTCCTCTTAATACAGAGTATTGCTACAAAAATTCTGACTAGTTCTTCAGTCTTTGCTCACTGCCCATGTTGCCAATGGTCTGCTGAATCTCAGGCTACACAATGGTAATGCAGATCTTTCAGACTCAAGTGCTTGTTTGTTTGTTTTAAGCTTCTCTATAAGCTAATCAATTTCATTAGTTTAATAATTCTCTAGTTGTCATTGTACTGATTTAATGAGCTGGTAGGCTCTGATTCGGGTTGGTTGTGGTTAATGATCATTATTTGGTCTGAATAGTTTCATATGGGGGGCAAATTTGGACTTGTAATGGAGTTTTAAGTATGAATTTTTGAATAATTTGTCTCGAAATCTATTTTATGAAAGTATAAGGTTGCGCATTTTCTTAGCATATATATGTAAGTGTGCTCATAATAGAGAATAATGTATTCAAATTAATATATAAAAAAAAGATAACAATTCCATAACCATTACTTATGTATGCACACTATTTAGCATTAATGTTTGGAGTTGGAAGGAAGCCACAAAATTCCTTTATTCCCATGGGACCTAAAAATTCCATGGCGGGCATGCCCACATATCTCACCTGCATATATATGTACACATGTGTTTGTATGCTCATAGATTTGAACGATCTCAGGAGGATATCCACTATTCTTCTAGAAAAGTAACTCAGAGGAACACATTTGGCATTCGTGTCTATGAATTATCCTATACGAATGTGACTGTGGAAGTTTTGCATGTAAAACATCATGTGGTAGTTGTATGCCTGAGCTTTTGCTGCATGAAAGCTACAAGCCATGAGCTAAACCAAGGTTCCACTTTTATCTACAAGTAACATAATTTGCTCTCTTTTGCCGGCTTTTTTTTTTTTAGCAATACAGAATTAAAAAATGTTTGGCTGTCACCGGGATCAAATCCAGGACCGCTTGCTTAACGCTAAGTGCTCTGCCACTGAGCAACCAAACATTTCAATTCTGTATTTATTTAAGGGATACTGCTATGCTACAGTCTCGCTCTCATCTTTTTATCTGTGGATTCACAAGTTCTTTCTCAGCGTTCTTTTACTCATTAGGTGTATTCACTCTTATTTCACCGGCTTTATTGTACAATAGAGAATTACAAAATAGCTTGGCTGTCTAACTAAGAATGTATACAAAATTGCAAAAAAACAAAAAAAACAACAAAAAACTGGTATTCCCTCCCCAAGGTCAAGTTTCACTTCCCCTCTCCCTAATAACTATCATGGACTGGTTTTGACTTTATATTGCCTGCCTAGATTTAGGCAAGCAGAGATATTCTGGAGGTATTGAATTGGTAAATGCCAATCATAATAAACTCATTAAAAGCTCTTGAAATTGTTCGTCTTAAAGTCTCTGGCTCACTTATATGAGAGAAATAGTCATTATAACTGGTTACTCAGTTAAGGTAATTACAAACAACGTATTGCATATAATATAATGTAAAGAGGATGTCAGTACATTGGCTTATAAACCATAAAACTAAAGTGTACTCTTTGATAGGAGCAGTGGCTAAGGATAGAACTGAAAATCTAAATATGCAGGGACAAATATCTACTATATTAAAGTCATCAGAGTTGTAAAATCTGAAGGATGAAATGTTTAGTCACTTTTAGGAGAACTTGTAGTGTAGGGATTGTATTGAAGTAGCGGTCTTTGTAAGTTTTGTAAGTACTTCCTAGACATCTGAATTTCCTTAAGATCACCACGGGATCTGCAACCACCAAGAATATAGGATTGTATTGAAGAATATATATTTATATATAAAATATTTTTAGGTAGTCATTGACTTGCAGGATGTGTTGACATCGGGGGTTCTAAATCCTTTCCCTAGTCTCATAGAATGAATTTGATGAACAAAGTAATTACGGTACATAGCTATGTGCATTCTAATGTTTGTGTGAATAGTTACAGGTAGCTGTGGCTAGTGGATTTCGCAATTCTGGAATAACATGTGGCAGGAAAGGAAGATTTATTCTGGTAAGGTGAATAAAGTATGATGCTGGTGAGGGGAACAAAGATGTGTGTGGAGGAGGGAAGAGGTTGGAAATGGAGGAGGAGAAATATGGGTGGGGGGAGTACTTGATGGGAACAATTGTGCTCAGAATTTTTATACAAATTGCGTTACTCCCAACTCTGATTGTAGGCGGTAAGAAGCACGCTCGGTCTAGAAGTACCTGTTGCCCACAAAAGTCAGCTTTTAATCAGTGAAGGGGTGAGTTGAATGTGTTAATAGAATTGCTCATTATCTTGTTTATTTTGATTGAAAATGTAAAGATGTATTACCAAGCCTGTTTGTGACATATTGTACCAGAGAAGTTGACAATGAAGCTTGTCACAATCTAAGTCATCTTGTGTTCACAAAGACGATATTGTAATGAACATGAAGGATTACTCAGATGGCTTGCATAAAGTCAACTATAGTACAAGTATATATGATTGTATGATTACATGAAGGCCATAAAACAATGCATCCTTCCATAATGTTCTGTTCCTTAATAATCAGTACAACTTGGAGCCTAGTTAACTTTAAAGAGAAAAATATGTTAAATTTATGTTTTAAATGTTACACTTATTGCTAGTATGTTCACATGTATCTCAATTTGCTTGTGTTCTATTTAGTACTTGAATCATCTCACTGATCTTATACGTGTGAAGATGGACGAGAATAGACAGAGAACTGACCGGTTAGCTTGATGTAAATACGGGAAAACAGGGTGGTGATTAAAGTTGATAGTGAGTAGACAAAGCAGGTCAGGTATTGGTATCTAGATGCCAACAAGCATATTGTTTTGTAAGTACATCGAGAAAGTTAGAGTAACATTTAGTGTAATTGCTTGTTAAAATGCATGCATGAGAGAGTTAATACCATATGTTTTACTTAAAATTTTAGTTAATAAAGACACTACACACACTCTAGTGGCTAAGATATCTTCTGGTGTGTATGCCTATTATTTCAGCAACAGAGTAAGGATGATTAATTCAAAATCAGGTTGATGTTAAGGTAATATATGTTCAGTAGGCACCAAAATAAGTTCCGTATTCCATTCCGTAGTATGGCCATAAAATGTTAGTTTGTTTACCGTAGCTTTTCTGTTGCATTTCTTACCGCTTTACTAAATGGCCAACACCGTTTATTAAAATTGTTAAACTTTTCTGTCAGATTTACTGATATTTTTGTAAGTAGGAATGCAAGGCCTTGTATCACCTGTTAAATGCTACGGGGATAATGCAAAACAACTCGTACGTACGTATAACTTGCTTCAATAAATCTTACCTACCGAAGTTCTGACGGACACACTGCTTTAACTATGTCTGCACTTCGTAGGTCTTCTGCTAGCTACAGTTGCACCTCTGACAGTAAAAGTAATCTAAGCCTCGAAGAGCCCTAAAATCAAGAAATTATTGACACTGTTCAGTGGTCAAATTTAAAATTTTCTGCGAAACAACTTAGAATTGGATAGCTTCAATTTTTTACCCCAAAAGCTCGGCCTCAGGAGTCTATAAAAAATAATTAAAATGTTTTATTGGATAAATGAATTTTTCTATTTTCTAGAGCGAGACGTATGGTTAATGGGGAAAGATAAAAACAGTAACGCAGTCGAACAAAATGACCGTATTTTACCAAACAGTGTACCATTTTTGTTTTTATTTTTTTAATTGTGCAAGGGCTATTCTATGGAACCCAATCTGTAACTTTTTTTTTTTGGTGTCGACTGTATGGATGGTACATCTCATGTGCAAGTAGTGTCACTTTTTTTCCTAAAAATACAACTTTTTAGGATTCTCCCAGTTTATAGTACTACAGCAATAAGTGCAATTATTTCCTAGAACTGTTTTTTTTTTTTTTTTTTTAACTCACAGAAAGTTGCGGCAAATGGTTACTATGGCAGTGAGGAACCTTTAACAGAATAATGTCAATCAAAAATAAAACTGCCTTTTTATATAAACTGTTATCAAATGTAAGGTTTAAATTAAAAAGTGCTATACCTTACTGTTTGAATTATAGTCACAAGGGCTTCATCAAATCTGGAGACGTTTAAAACCTTACCACAGCATAGAGTTTTAGAATACTATGTAATTGGCTATAGCCACACAAGTTTGTTTGTTATTGTTGTTGTTGTTTAGTGGGTGAGGTAGGACTGACTATATTATTCAACTAAACTGTAGTTTAGTGAGTGTTGATGTGTATTATTTCAGCAATAGTTAGTAGTATTTTATGACAGTGGCATTGTCTGGGCAGCATACATAATTGTAGTGAAAATCTAAGTATTTTCTAATAAAGACTATACATAGCTACAAAAGCTTTTCCATTGTGTGCCATCATTGATATTTAGTATTATACTTAACAACTAGTGTTTTCTTTTTATGTTTGTGTATAGTTTTTATGTTAACCTCAAAAAAGCACTGGAGCCTAAACCAGAGACTATCACAGAACACAAACTGCATTATCATCAAGTAGCTCCTAATGTAGAGTCGAATGAAGAGAATGTGGCACAACGTCATTATCATGGACCTGACTCTACAGATCCATCCGATGACCTGGACTCTATCGATTTTGGAAACATTTTCACATCTAGAGAGCCACACATTGACTAACTGCCACCATTGCTGCATTTTATGTTGTACTTATTTTTATATTTAATTATATATTTTTAAGGTTGAGTGTTAAGTTTCAGCATAATATGAGGAAATACAAGCTAAAGAATTTTTTTTGGCCAATCTCTAAATTGTTTGTAGCTAAATTGAAATATATAGTGAGAATGCTACATGAGATTTGAGAATTTTTGCAAATCTTGTAACATGTAAGCTGATTCCAATGATAATTACTCAAAGTACCCGTAGCGATTGGACATAGGTGGAGGTGAGAGGGGCACTCAGGGAACAAATTGCAGGATACTGTAATACATCAACCATAAGTACATGCAGTCTTTTGTGTGATGTTTTTATTAGGAAAATATAGCCATTGATGAGGAATTGAAGGAGAGATAAGTTTGTATTAGGTTAGCATATTATTATTGTTATTACATAAGCCAGTTTAGACTACAGAGGCATGACAGCATACCAACTATATGCCCTTCCCAATAGTAAATCATTCACAATCATTCACACACGATTCATTTAGCTATTAAATTGTGAGACACTATATATTTTACAGTCAGTACTGAAGACGTAAACATTGTCCCATTCTTGTGGAAAGCTTCAAAGAGCAGGTGAAAACTACACACAGCTGAGTCGTTTTCAGCTATTGACTCGAGGAAGGTTAGAAATTGGAACATGTGATTGGTCAAAGTTTGTTATGCTATTTATTTTTACAGAGAATTTTTTTTTTTGTGTGATAGATTCGGCTCAGAACGTATTTGGTTACCGATAAATCAGTGGGCTATGTTGATTGGCTGGCTGGGTAGGTGTAATCCAGTTATCTCTTAACAACACCTCTCTTAGAAGAGCAAGACAGAGATAACGTTCATGAGTGAGAGGTTTAGTAAAAAATTACCTCAGTTACAATCATATACGCCCACAAGGTTTCTTTGGGGTTTTTTTGTTTTGTTTTCATTACATGAGTGCAAGATTATATGAAGTCTTTAATAAGGTAGCTATAAGATGACACTTTTATAACAAAGTTATTGTGGAAACACGTAACTTTCACCTTACTCTTTGATCTTACAGAATCATATATTTTGTAGTTAGTTTCTATTAAAGTTTTTGGATGAAAGAGGCTAAAATACTAGTGAGTACAAGGCAGTATCCATAGATAAGGCAGTATACTGTAGCTACTGATAATTTCACGGAATTATACATTAAATATTGCTCTTATTTTCCTTCTGCCCATCATATTCAGCTGTAATTAACCTTCAGTAATTTCTAGTGAACAAATCAAGTGCTGGTAATATTTTTTTACTATTAGATCAGAAATATTAAAAATACCACAAATATTGCTAAAAATTAATTGTTAAAATAATGTAGTAAAATGTAGTGTTCTATGAATTTTGAATGGTTCATTGCAATTTACCACAATACAGCCATAAGGTCACACATAAATACATGGTATTATATTAACAAGACTTAGTGAGGTAAGTTTATAAATAATTAATATTACAGACCATGATTAAAAAACAAAAAAGGGGGTCTCGTGAGTAGAGCTAATGGTTGAATTCCATTTAGGCAGCAGCATCAAATCCTTCAATGATACTGTATGTTCTCCTTCTTCCGTCTTTGGGTTTTTTCTTTCGTCCGAGTATAACTTCTGGGTCAACATACCTTCAATTGTACATGCAAAAGAATACTGTTATTGTTACTGTTAGTCACTTAAAAACTCACTTCTGAGAAATGTGAACATCAACAATAAGATTAAACAATTAGGAACACTGTTTATTTTTTCTTCATTACTAAACAAACTAATTAACCCTCTCACCAGTAGATACAATTCAGTAATTGTGACCGTCTATGGGAAAATCGGGCACAACGCGGCATGCGTAGACGTCGCAAAAAGATTGATTTAGTTCTTAAAATTGTATTAAATAAGCCAAACGAAGGGAACGGTTAGGTGATATATAGCGGGAATGGCTAAAGCTACGGCGATAAAACTTGGAGAGCTTACCTGCTTGCCGAGGAGTGTGTAAGTGCAAAAAAAAAAATTTTCGTCGGGGCCGCGTTGTGCCCGATTTTCCTGTAGACGGTCACAATTTTATTTTTCTATATGAATAATGTTTAAAAATAAGTATAAAATCAGGAGTTCTAAAAAGTACCTAGCAACCATATATCACGTGAAAGTACATGTATTGTTCAACATTTTTGGTCAAATTTGGTTGCTTAGCAATAAACCACAAAGTGGTTTTTGGGACCACAATGTAACTATATCATAACAAAGTGATCTGTATGCGTTCCAGTGCAATATTAGCAATTGTTTGTGCATGATTAGATATTTTTTACTGTTATAATAGACAGATATCTCAGCCAGCAATGCTTT
>WLWD01004273.1_pt1 | contig 27148 bp, 22 predicted proteins | sample 6712731 | NCBI WGS metagenome assembly WLWD01 (sample SAMN12718690, study PRJNA576275) | sponge metagenome | isolation source: marine sponge | host: Mycale hentscheli | place: New Zealand: South Island, Marlborough, Capsize Point | collected 2014-11-01
AAACAGTGTGCTGTGTATTCATTATTGAAACCACAATGAATCTGAATTCTTATTATAATGTTTCAACTTCATGCCGCCACAAGGATCTAGATAACTTTGGTGGCGACTATATATGATATAACTGGTAACATTCTTGATGACTTGCATATAGCATATATAGCCAGCACTCCAGCAGTCCCTTTAAACAAGAATTCAAGCACTCGGTTAACTTTCAGCACATAAAGCAAATCTACTGCATATGCAAGAAATTAATTAGCTCATGTGATTACAACGTAACAAAAGGGGGCATTACTCACTAAAGCTATTACACATGGTTCGTGTTTTCTAAAAAATCAGCCAAAATTTAAAGTAGCACAATAAAAGATCTTAAATCTTTGTTCTGAGTAAGTTACCTATAATCAACCATTAATTGTCAGTCATCTCTAAAGTTATAGTATTATATACAGACACACAAACAGACAGGACGACTCACTAGGACCCTCTAGCGCACACAGTGAATAAATGACTGACTACACCCATTGACAGTCCTTCCACATTTAAAAGAAAGTTCATGGAAGCTACTGTAACACTATTATAAAAACAATACATATCTACTACATAATGATTAAATAGTTGACTTTTACCTTCCAGCTCACAGTCCACTTCTTCTGATTAAGTTCCCAAGCCCTTACTGTAAATTTGAGGAACTCCTATAAAAGTAAAACATAAATAATTAAGTAAATAAATAAATAAATAATACAAATAATTGTCACCATGCTCCAATATACTTTTTCACCTGTTAGTTTAGGGTTCTGTATTTTTAAACATGAGGTTCGTTGGAAATTCTTGGAGAAGTGAAATGGATGATTGTTTCTAATCTTTCACGATGTACTGAAAAAATGTAACTTACTTTTCCTGATTTCAGTCTGAATCAGGAAAGTAATGTTTACATTTTTTTCAAGGCTTTGAATACTTGCTATTTGGATCTCAAAATGATGGCCATTTTAGACGTCAAGCAAATGGTCTTTTGAACGAAATTTTAACTATGTGATATTCAATATCTAAGCTGAACTAGGATTTTTAATATCCTGGGACTTACCTACATTTTGAAATGTTTGATTCCATATCAGCTAAAACTGCACATGCTCAGTATTTTGCTTGACTCATCACTGTTGCCATTTCAGCTGCTACCTAAGTTTGCTATCTGTTGCCACCAGGGCTGGTTGTTCTTGTGCAGTTTTTGTATACAATAGTCCAGAGGTCATTGGTGAGTACCTTGCAATAGGTCCACACAATGTTTTTTTTGCAGTTTTGGCACCTATAGACCTCCCAGATTAAGAAACTGAATGAGGACCCTTGGTATTAAACCCAAGAGCTGGGTCATACCACACTTTACTGGAGGCAATAAAGGAAAAAGCAATTTTACAAGATTTTGAATGTGTTCGAATCCAAAGGCGATTGAAGGATACTACTGAAGAGATGTTACTGGCATCAAATGCAGTTTGGCATCGTACCTGCTATTATAATGCCACCAATAAAGTTCAAATTGCACGTGATTCCATCCGCAAGCAAGACGTATTGTCTACAGGATCATATTTTGGTAAACAAAGAGGGCGGAAAAGGAAACGTTTAGAGATTGATGAACCATCAACCTCTTCTGAGTCTCCCTTTACGCGATCCTCCACATCACCGCTAAACAGCTCCCTGTGCTTTTTTTGTCAAGCGGATGTCAGCCAGGAACAGTTGATTAAAATCAGCACTAATAGTGCTGGTGAGGCTCTCAAACATGCCATTGAGGTATCACAGAATGCAGTATTCAGAACAATATTGAATAGTTCAATCGCAACCTCTGATACACATGCATTTGACGTCAGGTATCATAAGCCATGTTGGACCAAGCATGTTTTCCATGTCTTGCGAGGTGAAGCCACTGAATCAAACAAGCAGACTAAAGATTGTTCAATGCAAATTGCAAGCTTGATTGAACTGATCAATCTGGTCGATATTCATACACAAAATAAAGCTTATCTTTCTATCAATGACGTTGAAAGAACTTACATCAACATGCTTGGTGGTACAGAAGCCTTGGAAAACCATGTACCTACATTCGCTAGAAAATGGCTGAAAAACAAAATTCTTTCGGAATTACCCAGAGTGAAATCTGTTCTACAAAAGGACAGAAGGATACCTGCTGTCCTCTACTCTCCAGAAGCTTGTGAGGAAGAAATGGTTCATACTGCTATTACAAACAATGACATGGACAAAATGAAGCTTGTATATCAATGTGCACATCAGGTACGAGGGAGTATTGAAAACTTTACAAATAGGGACATGCCAGATATTTCAATACCTATTTGTAGCAGTGTTGATGATGTTCCAGTTGAACTATACACACTTATCCGTTGGATAATGGTTGGACCTGTTGAAGAGTTGGAAAACAAAGCAAGAACCAATGTAGTTGAGAGATCAGTACTAACTGTGTGCCAAAATATTATGTATGGCTTCAAGTCTAAGAGACAGGTAACATTCACACCAAGCAGTGATTCCGCCAAATTCAGGACTAGACGTCAAAGAGAGAATCCCCAGGTTCTTGGATTAGCATTGACTGTTCACCATGACACAAGAAGCAAATAAATTGTGAATTTTCTCAGTGCACACAACTACTGTGTTCCTTACAGCCGGATCATGCTCATAGAAACTTCATTAGCCAATGCTGTTGTTGAAAACACCAGAAAGTTTCAAGGTTTGTATGTTCCACCTTTTCTGAAAAAAGGCACGTTTGTTTTCTTTGCAGTAGACAACACTGATTTTGCTGAAGATACTGCTGATGGTAAAGGTACCACTCATGGAACCATTACTGCAGTCTACCAGAAGGCTGATGCTCCTGGAGAACCCATATCACCATCTCTTAATGTTATGGAGGCACGTTGTTGCTCTGTAACTCTATATCATGTATCCATGCTACCTTGTAGCAAGCCGAAGCATACAAACTTGCTGTCTGCTCACAAAGAGACTACAACTGAAACATTCAACATCAACAAGATTGGTGTGGCAAAATCTTATCAACTTACACACCATGGATGGGTAGTTGCTACTGCCATTTCCAGGATGGGAAATGAAGGCGAACTCAACAAAATTCCAGGTTGGGAAGCATACAACTCGCTGTTATCAACAAGCCAGCCAGTGACACAGGTTGGTGCCCTGCCATTACTTCCAGAAGTAGCACACAACTGGTCAACTCTACTGACTGTGATGATGCAAGCACGCAAGTTAAAGGAGTTGGCAGTTGGTGATGACCATCCAACCATTATTTCCTTTGATTTGGCCCTCTATGAGAAAGTTGTTCAGCTCCTTGATTCTAGACCTGATTTGCAAGTTCAGTTTGTTCCCAGAATGGGTGAATTGCACGTTGTTATGGCTTCTCTAAGAGCACTTGGTACTTCCATAGAAAACTCTGGTATAGATGATGCTTGGATTGAAGCTGATGTGTATGGTTCTGCAACAACGAGACAGATTCTGCAATGCAAACATTACAAGCGCTCTCTTCGTGCCCACATATATACATATGTAGCACTTTATGAAATGGTCTTGGAGGAGTTCTTCAAGGGAAACCAGGATCTGAAAGTAGAGTGTGTGGATGCAACAGCTGAGATACAAATGGCTTGCTCAGAAAAGAACAAACACATCAAGGCTGAATTAGTCAAACGTGCCAACATCCACCTCCTTCAGACCATGACCAATGCTGACATGATGATGAAGTTTCAGGACTAGGAGGCACAGCGATGCAAGAAGAATGCAATGTTTAAGTCAATGATGAATTACTTGCACCAAGTGGAGGCAATTCTGTTCTTTGTTGCAGCATCTCGGACCGCTGATCTAAAACTCCATCTTGAAGCTGGTGAAGCACTGAGCAAATTATTCTTTGCAATGGACAGGATCAAGTATAAGCGACTCTGGCCGAGATACATATCAGACATGTATGCTCTTAGGACCTGCCACCCAAGGACGTGGAGAGAGCTTGAATCAGGTAACATATCTGTTACTAGGAGTGATATCCCATTAGTATCCATTGGCCCAGACAATGGTTGTGAGCAGCTAAACCTTCTAATGAAAGTCCACAATGGTCTAATAGGAATCTCAAATGATGCTAATGCGAGACAGTGATTCTTCCTGACAGCTCCAGAATTATCATGTTTGGCTAGTGACTTCAAGACATAGTTTGGTCTCAAATCAGATGAGGTTAGAGAGCATCATGACCTTGCTCCAAGTACTATCAATCGAGAGCATGCTACAATTGGCAAAATCAAGGCTGCCATAATGAGTCATGGTAATCCATTTGCAGTTGAGGATGACAACACGATCTTTAACCTGATTACTTTAGCCTGCGTTCCTGAGCAGTATGTATCACAAATCCTAAATATTGATGACATTGGGCAGAAGTTGTATGAAGAGTATGTAAAAGAGCGTATCAATGGCAGTGTCAGCATTTGGACACCAGAGAAGAAAGAGAAAAATCTTATGTACATGTCTGGTAACAAGAAGAGTGCTGTCAAGGTTCGAGATAAGATTGTTGACCTCAAAGAAACGAAAAATCTGTATGGGCGATTGATGGTGCTTGCCAAGTCAAGCCGAGATATTGACCAAGTACATGCAATCAGCAACTACGAGTTCACTTTGACACCAAGAGCTCTATTTGCACCAGATGGTTCCACTTTGCCTTGTACTGACAAGTCGAAGTTAATCCATGCCCTTGAGAAGTTAACACAAGAACTTCCCATCAGTGATCCCAAGACACTGCCAGATGCAACAGGTATGCAGGATGAAACTGTATCCTCTCAAGTCGAAGATTCATGTTCCTGTCGAAAAATTGCAGTGGTGGATGGAATGGTGGTAGTGCAAAAATTGATAAAGCCAACAACAGTCAACACTGTAAAAGATCTCAGTGAATGTTTCAACTACAAGTTAATGAGCCTAACAAGAGAGTATGATGAAGTTATTCGTGTTTTTGACACCTATAAATCCAATTCACTCAAGAACGCTACAAGGGAAAAGAGACGCCATGGGAAAGATCCTATCCAGTACCAAATAAGAGATGATACCAACATCAAGCATGTGACTATGAGACATTTTCTGTCCCACGATCAAACTAAGGCAGATTTGACAGATTATTTAGCAGTGAAGACATTGGACTATAGCAAAGAATCCTCCAAGTTGGTCATTGTATCAGCTTCTGGTTGGACAAAGAGCAACAGCAATTTGGTTTTTGAAGACAATAACCATGAGGAAGCTGATACTTTGATGATTTTTCAAGCAGTTTGTGCAACAGTTCGGAATCCAAGCAATGCACAGTTGACAATCTTCTCTCCAGATACTGATGTTCTAGTACTGGCTATAGCAAATTATCACCTTCTGCTCAGCAGCACATCAATCTCAATGGCATCAGGAGTTCTACAAATTCAACCCATTTGGACTGCCTTAAGAGTTGACAGGGCGAAGGCATTACCTACCTTTCATGCATTTACAGGAGCAGATAATACTGGAAGATTTTCTGGGATGGGCAAGACAACATGGTTCAAAATCTACTTCAAAGCAGAATCTGACATTATTCAGGGTTTTCAGATGCTTTCAGAAAACAATGAAGTTACTGAAGATCTGATTTCTACTTTGACTTCTTTCGTATGTGCAGCGTATTGTCCAAAGGGCCTCCACATACAAAGTATTCCTGCACTGAGATGGCATCTATTCTGCAAACATATGGCTGAAAGTGATAAGCTACCACCTACGATCGGCACTTTAAAGCAACACATCTTAAGAGTACATATTCAAGCCAGAGTTTGGGGACAAGCCAGTATTGCCCAGCAAGAATTCTTGGATCCTCTTCAGAATGAATTCTATAAGGATGCCCTTGGTCAGTTCAGGCCAACAACCACAGAGGTCCTCCCAGCACCCGATGCCATCATTGAGATGGTAAGATGTCAGTGCAAAAAGGACTGTTCATCGCAGAAATGTTCATGTAAATTGAAGAACTTGCCATGCACGGATATGTGTCAGTGCACCACTCTGTGCGAAAACGATGATGACTACTACATTGAAAATCAATTCAGAGACAATGAGAATAGCAGTGACGATGATTTGTAGTGTGTATGTACTATTACTGTCACCCAGAAATAACAATCTTGAATAGGCCAACATTATATGCATAAGAATTATGACATTCATAATATTGGAACATTATATGAAAGGTATGGTATCTTTATGATACTCAATAACCTGTGCTAGGTCCATCATTTGACACAATAACAAATTCGAATCAAAATTAGGTTATAGAATAGTGGTTATTTGAATCTCACCACAGCCACCTTATATATACATTGAAAAAATGTAAACATTGGTTTTTAAAACAAATAAATAATATATTTTCATAAAAAGCAGAGTTTACACTTTCTCCAAAAATTTCCAACGAAATTACATATGGACCCTGACTAAAACCTATAACACCAAATCATTGAAATGAACTGAGGTAACGTAGGGAGGTGAATGTACAATCACAATGACTGTACGTCTGATTACAGCACAATTCATATGAACTAGTAGAATGGTAAAATAATACTTAACTACACTGGTCAATAATAATAATAATAAAATAATAATAAAATAATAATATGGAAGCTGATATTCCAGGTAAAACAAACAGTTATTTATGCTTTATATTCAAGTAAAAAAGTAAGAAATAGTTTTCTAAGTAATGTGGCGGTAAGCTTTTTTTATGCCTAATAGCATTCCCAGGAATATGGGCGCTAATTTGGTCACATCTAAAAACTTTCTTTTACAAACTCCCAGCAATAAGTGATGGTTTGAGTGAACTGCCTTTGCTCTCCGAATTGGACTTCTTCATAACTCATAACATTCAAAGAATTATGTCTTTACTTCTGTAAGGTGAGAATATTCAGATGATGATGATACTGATTATGTTGAAAGCAAGAAAGGTAGAAAAAAATATAGAATGAATGAGTAATGAGGTGTATGAGCAAGAGAATTGTTAGAGGGAGGAATGAGTGTGTGTGCAGAAGGACAGAAATTGTTAGTGAAATACTTCTATTCTTGTTAGTCTTTTGCAGAGCTAGCAGTAAAAACTCTCCTGGTGTCATCAGTGAGCAACTGCATTGCTGGCTGAGATGACTGTCAATAATAACAGTAAAAATATCCAATCATGCACAAAGCAATTGATAGTATTACACTGGAACGTGTACAGGTCACTTCGTTAGGATTATGTTTTGGTCACAATAACGACTTTGTGGGTGGTTGCTAGGCAACTAAATTTGATAACTAATACTGAACAATACATGTACTTTCATGTAATATGGTTGCTAGGTACTTTTTGAACTCCTGACTATCTATTAACTTTAAACATTTATCTAGAAAAAAGAAAATCACTGAACCTTCTTCTGCAGGTGAGAGGATTAATAATCATCCAGAACTTATGGACATCCTACAGGGGCTCTCTCTACACTACGGAAAAGGTTTAACATGGACAACAAAGACGTCAAAACTTGTCTCCAAAGCAGTCAAGTTAAGTGCAGTGTCCAGATTTGATCAGTACAAGTGAACTACATTTTAAAGGGAAGATGAGATGTGATATCCTTGGCACTCACTGTTTTATGTTCAAGTAATAAGTTATGCTGTCAGCATCATTAGCCATTAATTGTTTTATGTTTTGTAGTCAATAAGCGCCACTAAGTGGTCTAAGTGTTCTGAGTCATATAGATAGTCCTGCTACTTTGTAAAAGGTCAGCCTGTGTGTAAGTCAAGATTTGATTGAATTATAAATTAAAAATTAAAGAATTGACATTGTCTTAACTCTGCTCACTGCTGTATCCTGTCCACAAGGATACCCAGTGCACCTTTACTTGGATACCACATATTTGGCGACGAGGATAGGATTATGGCAGGACTACTAGGAAGAGTGGACTACTACGACTCGGGCAGAGAGGAATGGACACAGTACGTGGAGCGGCTGGAGCATTTCTTAACCACTAATGGTGTAGAAACGGTTCAGAGATTTCGTTTTCACACAAGAATGAGAAAGAATGGAGAAAGCATTGCTACTTACATGGCAGAGCTACGTTCGCTGGCCGGATTTTGCAATTAAGGCACAGCTCTGGAAGAGATGCTACGAGATAGACTCGTCTGCGATGTGGGAAATGATCAAATACAGGCGAAGCTATTGGGAGAAGCTAAATTGACATTATGACAGAGCAGTACAAATAGCTCAAAGCATGGAAGCAGCTGCGAAGAATCAGAAGAAGTTAAATGCACCCTCATCTACTGGAAAGGAATGCAGTTCTTCATCGAATGGAGCTGCTGGTGTACATCCAAGTGGTTTCCAAGAAGTCCTCCAGAAGTTTTGATGGCAAACGAATGCAATCATGTTACAAATGTGGTAAGACTGGACACCATGCTGGAGTATGCAGGCATAAAGATGATATCTGCAGTTTTTGTGGGAAGAAAGGACACCTGCAAAAAGAAAAAAAAAACCCGAAAATGCTTTAGCAGGCACCATAGTGTATCTTTCCAAGTAAAAGTGCATCAAGTAAGAGAGGAGCAACCCTTGGATGAGGGTGAATCCGATTCTACAGATAGTTTTCTATATTGTCTCATCGGTAGTACAAACGTGAAGCCATTCGAAGTCAGAGTGATAGTTGACAGTATACCACTGCAAATGGAAATAGTCACTGGAGCTACTTCATCCCTCATTGCAGAGAGGAGTTATGGCCAGCTAGGAAGTTGGATAATTCAAAGGTCCAAAAAAAGATTGAATATATACTAAAATTATTAAAAAAAAATTTTTTGGTTGCTTAGCAACACCTGGTCCAACTTTCCTCTTACACTGGAGAGCAGATTCTTGCGCTAGGAAGTACAAGAGTAAAAGTGGAATACAAGAAAATGTTACAAACCCTAACTCTGATACTTGGTCGAGACTGGTTACGAACTATCAAGTTGGATTGGCAGGAATTAAATTTCGTATGTAATAGTTCATTGCAAGATTTATTGTTCAAGTATGAAGATGTATTTCAGCCTGGTTTAGGAACTCTGCAAGGGTTAAGGCTAAAATAATTATTGAGGAAAATGCTACTCCTAAATTTTGTAAAGCCAGATCCTTACCTTGAACTAGACAGACTGGTATCTGAGGGTACACTGCAACCTATACAATTTTCTGACTGGGCAGTGCCCATAGTACCTGTTTGGAATAAGGACAAGACAAGTATTCACATTTGTCGAGATTTTCGCACAACAGTGAATCCTGTGTCAAAACTAGACAGATATCCTATACCAAAGATAGAAGACCTGTTTTAAAGCTGAGTGGTGGTCTTACTTTCACAAAAATTGATTTAAGCCAAGCGTACCAGCAAATTTCTCTGGATGAAGAATCACAAAAGTATGTAGTGATCAACACCCACAAGGGATTGTTTAAGTACACTAGTTTACCATTTAGAATTTCTTCAGGACCTGGTATCTTTCAGCGAGTCATGGAAAGTGTGTTACAGGAATTCCTAGGGTAGTGGTTTATATAGATGACATTCAAATCACTGGAACCACTGACAAGGAGCATCTACAAACACTGAATGAAGTACTAACTCGTCTCAAGAGCGTTGGATTGCGAGTAAAGAAAAAGAAGTGTGAATTCATGGTCAACTCAATCACTTATTAGGGACACAAAATTAACACAGAAGGACTACATCCTCTGGAACAGAAGGTATCAGCAATTACTGAGGCTCCTGCACCAAGGAGTGTTGTAGAGTTGAAGGCATACCTTGATCTGCTCACATACTACAGCAGATTTCTGCCCTGTATGTCAACTGTGTTGGCCCCATTGTACAAGCTCTTGAAGAAAAATGCACCGTGGGCATGGACTGAGACAGAAGATGAAGCATTTCAGAAGTCCAAAGACTTGCTTACATCATCATTACTGCTGGTCCACTTTGACCCAACCTTGCTGGCATGTGATGTTGAGCAGTTCTGACACACAGGATGCCAGACGGACAGGAGCGACCCATTGGGTTTTCTTCTCGAACCTTTTCTCATGCTGAACAGAACTATGCCCAATTGGAACGAGAAGGTTTAGCGTGTGTTTTTGGAGTAAAGAAGTTTCATGCATATTTATTTGGACATTTGTTTGAACTCTTCACGGATCATCAACCATTGCTGACATTGATTAGGGAACATAAGCCAACATCAATGTAATCTTCTGCTAGAATTAAAAGATGGTCACTGTTATTGTCCAGTTATGAGTACAAGATTACTTTTAGAAGAACTCAAGCACATGGAAATGTGGATACACTTAGCAGGCTGCAATTTCTACTTGTGATAAGGAGTCGTCCACACCTCCTGAAATAGTATTGCTTGTAGAACATACGGAAAAATCACCAGTTACTCAACACCACATTCACAGATGCTCAATTATCCAAAGTACTTCAATATGTTCAGTCAGGTTGGCCTAATAACTGTAATCCTGAGCTCAAGTCATACTTTTCCAAATGTCAAGAATTGTCAGTGCACATCAATTGTATTCTGTGGAGATCTTGAGTAGTAGTACCTCCCAAGTGTCGTAAACCAGTGTATTTTAATTGAACTTGGAACCCCTTGCATGACATGCAAATGTTCCGCATACAACTGTTTTATTGATATAGTGTAAAATGCCACAGCAAAGTTTTCATGTTGTCATTCTCACTAATTAAAAAAAATATTTTAATCATATTTACATCCTTGCCAAAATGAATAGAGTACACCAGGCTAGATTTCAAGACTGGTTGAAACTGGTTTTTGAACACAACCATACAAAGCCACTTATGAAATGCTTAATTCACATAATACATCTATTGCCGCTGCATATGGATCTGGCCGCCAACTGAAAAAGACTGGGCACTGTGTTGTCAGTCTGGAGGCAAACTAATCCACCTCCATTGGGCCCCAAAGTTGATGGATTTGTTGAAAGACTCGTGAGTCGAGTTTCCAGTCCAACCGGTCTAGCATAGTGCGAGACTCCGAGTCGGCCACCTTGTTCAAACGTCCTGGGAGGTGTTGTGCCTTGATACTAATATTCCTCTGCAGACACCATGTCCACAGCTCCTTGGACAGTCTTACCAGCTCTCTGGAGACTGTACCTCCCTGATTATTGACATAAGCCACCGCCGTGGTATTGTCCATTTTCAAGAGTACCGACAAGCCTGTCTGTCCCTAAGTGAATGTCTTTAATGCCAATGTTGCTGCCAGCAATTTATGTGCAGGTTCTGCTCCTCCTGTGACCACGGCCCGCCAGTCTGTTGGTGGTTGAAAACTGCCCCCCACCCTGCCAGTGACGCATCTGACTCTATCACAAAGTCCACTGCCTTCCGCAGCATGCTCTTCCCATTCCACTGGCTCAGGTGATAGTCCCACCACCTTAGCTCGTCCAGGCAGTCCTGAGACAGCGTAACTTCTACTTTGTAATTCTGATTGCTGGCATTCAGGGCCTCTGTCATGGCCTTCTGTAGGTTCCTGAAGAATAGTGGGGCAGGTGGTATGGTATGGCTGGCTGCATTCATCTTCCCTACTAATCGGGACAGAGCTCTCACTGGTATTTCCCTCTGCTGGGCCAGTTTTCGGGCCTCCGCCCGGATGTCCTTTAATTTTTTGGCAGGCAACCTTCCATCTTTGTCGAGTCTACTATCATTCCCAGGAACTCCATCACTTGCCCCGGGGTCATGATTGATTTATCTGTGTGCACAATAAAGCCGAAACATTCCAACAGGTATTGCAGTCCCTTTACCTGCTCCTCTGCCACTGTCTGGGTCTCTGCCAGCAGGAGTATGTCGTCTATGTAGCAGACCAGACGAACCCCCATCTGGCGCAGTATAGCTGCTACTAGCTTGAAGGTCTTGGTGAAGACCCATGGTGCTGCTGCCAGGCCAAAGGGGAGAGAGTTGAACTGGTAGGTCTGGTTGTTCACTACAAACCGTAGATACTTCCTGTGGCTTGGATCTATAGGGATCGTGAAATAGGGATCGTGAAATAGGCATCCTTTAGATCCACCTTTGCCAGCCAATCTCCGGGCTTTATCAGGTTCTTTAGCGTCTGCAAGCCTTCCATCTTGAAGTGGCACGTCTGAACGTACTGATTTAGCACTTTGAGGTTTATTACGGGGTGTTGTCTGTGGTATTTTTTCGGCAATAGGAACAGGGTTGAGTGAAAACCGCCCCGGGTCTCTTCTACCTGCGTGACCTCCCCCTTTTGCAGTATCTCTGTCAGCTCCACCCTCATTTGCACCATGAGCTCCGCCCCGTACTGTGGTGGGTGTAGTCTCGTTCTCTGGTAAGGGTCGTTTGTGAATTCTATTAGGTAACCCTTTACCGTATCTAGGACCCACCTGTCCTTGATAACCCTTTCCCAATTTGCTAGGTGGTATTGGAGCCTTCCAGCAACTGCTTTTGGAGCTTTTAAGGGGACCACGCCCCAGCCCTACAGTTGACTTATAATATTTGTCAAAACTATTGGTGGTGAAATGGCATGAGATGGGTGCATTAGTTCTTGGGAAGTTCTGGCTTCCAGTTCCCTTTGTAGGAGGGCCTGTAGCTACTCCGAGCTCCTCCCCTCTGGAACTGCTGATATCCTCCACCTTGCTGGTCTATATGGTCCTTGGCCTTCTTGGCAAACTCCGTGCCAAACAATGAGGGTGGGGCAGTCTGGAAGTTGGTTGCCTCCTTGGCCACTGGAAGCAGCGCCTTGTTCAGGTCTGTTGTGACCTTCTCCCTCCTGAGGTGGGTCATCTTGGCACTGGCATTGCCCACCAACTCTGTGGTGGCAACAACAGCTTTCTTGGCCTCCTCCAACATTGGGGGTCCTCCCCTTTGTTCTGCTTCCAGCAGGTGGGTAAGGGGCGCCAGGGAGTCAAGCACCAAAGACAGGAGTCTGGCGAGCTCCTTGTCGGCGTTCCTGGTGGCCGTAGACACTTCACCCTTGATGAAGCAATCCAGTTGCGAAGGTCCTCGTGGCCGGCACCTTCGGAAGCGGGTAACGCCTCCTTGCCTTTAAGTGAGCGTCGTTCCTTAGGCCCAGGGTGCACTGCTCGGCAAGGAGCTTCGCAGTTGCCTCAGAGACCTCCACCAGGTCTGCCTCTTTGACCAAGTCCAGGAAGGTAGGGATAGGACCAAGGCGATCTTCCTCCTCTGACGGGTGCTCCATCCAATGGCCCCAGCTCTCGCTGTCAGCGCTCTCCCGCCTCCGGTGTGGACAGTGCCGCTTCCTCCTTCCTGATATGCTCCGAGAACTGGAAGGGCTGGGGTCCCTTCTCTCCTGCCTGCTCCGAGACAGAGGGGCGACCTCGACTTGTGGCGCCTCTCCGTGTCTTCCACTATCGACCGCTCTTTCAGGCGATCAACGTCTTGCCTCAGGGAATCAAATTTTGACGACAGCTCCCTGACAACTGAGACAACTTCGTTGTTTTCAGTAGTCATAGCTTCTCCAAGCAAGAGAAGATGTCTACATTGTTAAAGCTAAGGAAAGGGCTGACGAGAGCATGCACACGATTGGTCTTATACCGTTGATAGCCACGCCCACAGGGTGGGGCGGACAGTATGTAAAGTTAAATTATTCCAATTAAGCGACAAATAATTAGCTGTTCGAGTAGGAAAACTGGCCAAACACGTTGATATGTGAGACTGAGCCTTCTGAAATATAATTCATTCTTTACAAACAGGTTTCCAAGCGAGTTAAAAGTTGTTGTTAGCTAATGCTGGTTATTTTAACTAAAGCTATACTAAATACAAAACCATATCCCTTACTCTAGACAAATACAAGATCTAGCAACTATACTTATCAGTTCAAAAGTAAATACCGGTTATGTCAAGGCATATTCCACCTTGTGAGTAGAATACATTATGGGCATATTGTAATGAAATAATAATCAATTAAGTTAGACTATGAGCTACAAATCTTTATTAGTTTCACATCCTATAAAAAAACTTACCTCTATCAGTCTTAGTGGGAGATTCTTTCAAATTATCATCCTGTGTAAACATTTATATATATATATATAATGCTTATTGCACGAGCCAGCATTACAATATTTGTGGGGAGATATTTTCCAGGCTCATGAAGCATTTTCATAAGCTGAAGGCAAGAGAAAATAGAGTGTGAGAGTGAAATGTCACCCCCATATTGTACGATGAGAGTGATAAATTGTTTATTATTTTTTTCAAAAACACCACAATTTTCTTGTACGTTTCCTCTTTGATTCTAATTAAAAAATTTGTTAATCAAAGCTAACTCTGCCATACTTCTAAAACTTCAGTTGTCCAGAAGTACACACATGCACAATGGAGTGTTCAAGCAGTGTTCAATAAGGGAACTGAACACTCACGCGATGTGAAACTACTCAAAAACATCTGATATATAAATATATATATTTATTACATGAGTCAAGTGTGTGGCAAAAATATTTCATGAGCAGGCTAATTTATTATACGAGCCAAAGACAAGTGAAAATATAGCTTGAGATTGAAATATATCTTGCCATATCACCTTATGATGAGTGTAATAAGTGGTTTATTCAAAGCTAGATATCTTCACTGCAGTAGTTTGTACTAGGAATGGTAACTCAGCTTGTAAAGTTGGTTTTGACATTCTAAATGTTTCACAAGAGCTCCCTACACCCCTAGCTGATATTTTTATAGCAGTTATTTTGACATGGACGTCATTAGATAGATTTTGTAGAAATGCAGCTGTAAACAACAACAACAACAACTGGTAAGCTAGGCTGATTGCTAAAAATAGCTATAATTGCAGGTAATACAATGTGAGATAACACTGTGTGAAATGACACTGTGAGATACCTCATGTGGATCTAAACATACTATTGAAAAGACATCTATATACAGAATAATATTTATTTATACAGTGGGACTGCGATAATCAGAATTAACTGGCGATTCGGGTATTCATAAAATCAAATTGTTCATATAATCAAATTAAACTCAAAACAATGAAAGGAAAATATTTTTGCTGCTGTATATATAATATATTAGGGAACCAAAAGTACTATCTATTTGGTAAGCAAAAGTTGTCAACTTTCTCGTTCTTTCCAAAGTTGGATGGTGGACTTACTAACTTCAAAATATTTTGAGAGTACAGATCAGTAGCTCCTCTCTTCTTCAACTTCTTACAAATTTCAAGCTTAGTCTTGGTAAAAAGAAAATTTCTCTTCTACTTACCAGTCACCTTAGCCCTTCAGACATTGCTTCAACATGAAAATCTAAAGGTAGCCGCTATTGCAACAAATAAACATGACCGAATAACCATCAATGTGCAAGTGGTCTTTATTGATATTCCGGATGATTGACATTCTGATAATCGACATTCCACTGTATACATATACAACACAACTAAATTAACCACAACTTACTTTTCCATACCAGAGAAGATGCATAGGCTGCATTGGAACACTTTCATTACAGTTGTCCTTAGCACAATCCATGTACACAGGATCTTCTTCATTATTTCCAACAACACAGAAATGCTTTGATTCAGGATGCTCATAACATTCAAAAGCGAAGTGATAAGCTTCAAAATTATCTTTGTATTGTTTTTCTGATGAAGCCAGTGCATACAGCGATTGAAGCATATGTGAAGTGACACTTTTGAGAGCATTCTTCACCAAACTTCTTATGCTTGTACAAACCTGATGAAGCTTATTTTGCCAGCGACTACATTGTCTGAAAATTTGGATTTCAATAAACTCAGGCCTATAAACTAAAGTGACAATATCACGGTCTACATCATAACAAAATTGAACATAATTTCTTCTCATTGAGTCTGACTTGAAATATTTAACTTTAGAATCCTATAATTAATAAGTAATGTTTAAAATTAAAGTACAAAATTAATCCATGTCTCACATACCTTGTCTTGTATTTGACGGTAAAAATTTGCTACCATAGCTGGAAATATTCCAAGAGGCACAAAGCCACATGTGTAATAAACAAATAAGGAAAGTAATTTATTTTGACTGCAACGTAACCGAAAGTCTTCCAATTCTTTTTCAGATGCATTTTGCAAAACACATGGCATAAAATATACATCTCCACTGATACCACTTGGTTGCTGTAATGGAGCTATAATATTGAGGTGGCTCAAAATAAGAACCAATTTTTCTAGAGGCAATATGTCATCCCCTAAAACCTTAAATTTAGCCACAGAAAATTTTCCATACTCTCGAAAACGCTCTCGAGCTGCTAGGTCCACTTCTTTAAATGTTTTATGAGCAGCTTCAATTAAAACAGTTAAACGCTTGAAGACAGCTTGGGTATTAGTAATAACAATGTCTTGTAATGCTGGAACATTATGAAAATACATACATATTCCTAAATTATAATGAAGGAAATGTAGGACGGACTTTACATCTTCTTTCTTCATGTTCAATTTCTCTCCAAGTTTAAAGCAACTGCGTAGAGAAATAAAATTTTCATTAATCTTGCGTAAAAGGATGCTGAACAATAACCACTGATTTGGAATTCTTTTCTTTCCATGAATAGCATGCAATCTATCAAGAATAGATTTTCGCAAACATTGCATTTCTTCATCATCTCCGTGCATGTTGTCAATCGGATATATAAGTCGTTCCTTTACAGTTTGACTGATGTTGCTTGTAGAAGAAAAGTCTTCTTTGTGCCACCATTTTATAATTCCTTCCTGGTAGAAAAATGTAGCTTTCAAATACTCTTTTAAATTATTCTCATATTCGTCAATATCATCATTATTGACTAAATCCTTGTGAGTACCAACAATGTATACACACGCCCATTTATACTTGTCTTGCTCTAGAACAGTATTTATAGAATAAGAGGAACAACTCATAGAAGCAATACTGGCCAAGGCTGTGAGCATGGTTTCCCTCACCGTGACATTTGATAAACCAGGCAAAGTATTCCCATCTGAACCACGATAACCAATTTTGTAACACTTGTCAAGATCACTGCTGAGATTGCAGAAAAGTAAGTACAAAGCAGGCCCAATAGTAAGAGCAGGAAGACACTCCATCAGCTCAGGCTGGCCTCCTGTGTCCTGCATGTATAATAAGTCACCACTCCTTAGTTTCATTTTCATTTGTTCAAGATTATAGTGCTTTCTAGTTTCAAGATGCTGACTAATCCATTGATTAGTCCATGTCACTGCTGCTGCAGAAATGCTGTGTTGTTTTGTTGCAACTGTTGAAGTAGTTGTTTTCTTCAGAGGAATTTTTGGCTCCTCTACATTGGAAATTTTAGATGTTTCTGCTGCAGCTTTTACATTAGAAAGATTGCCGGGTGATTCTTCACTTCTGTCTTTGCGTACAGTGGCAGGAAAAAGTGGTTTTGCCTCCATTGCGAGCTGAGATTTCTCTATTTCTCTACTTGTTGACATATTCATACACAATAAAAACTCATCGTCAATGTCTACAACGCTCCAATTATCTTCACTGTCAGCCATTGCTGTAACACGAACATAATCCTTCTTGCTCACCACAACCGTGCTTTGTTCAGAGACTCCAGTATTGGATGCATCTCTGTCTAGATTACTGAATATATTTTTAATAATCTTTGTCAATCTTTGGCGAGTAACCGTTTTTCCTTGTAATGATGGCCCCAGAAATATGAGTTTAGCCACCATAACATCCAATATGTCGTCCTTGGAAGATTCAAGAGCTGACAGATAGCAATCCACAGAATTTTTATGATCTATAAGACACAAGAACAAGGAAGCTGAAAAAATACCTGACCTTATTATTAGTGCATTAAACTTACACATGAAAGATGCTATCTTTTGCTGAATGCAGTGAACAGCAGCCATTGAACTTGTAAATTTCCATTTGTCATTTAGAGTGGTCTCATTATTGTATCCAATAACTGATATAATTAAAACAAAATCACTTATGACTCCTTCATTTTTCAGCTGTAAAAGTTGAGTACCATCAGTATCACATCCAATCACACAGCAGTGAACTGGTACGGTAAAATTGGAACCCAGTATTTTAACCGAATTAGATCTTGGCATTTGTGAAGTTGTAATATTTTCAATCATATTACTTGCAAAGTAACTGGCCGCACGAATCGTGCTTACTTTGAAGTTGTTTTCAACTTTAGTATCTACACTGAATATTTGCTGAAGTTTTCCTGTTAGCTCATTGTATTTTCCTTCCAGAGTAATAGAAGTTTCGGACTCATCACCAGTGACATAATAATTTTGAACAGAAGTTACACCAGAGGAAATTAGGACATCTGCCAAGTGGATTTCTCTCTGATGAACATCACTACTCAAGCTAATGCAGACAATGTGCTGTGCTTGTGGAAAATAAGTTTTGGCATCCATTATGACTTCTCTAATATTGTCGGTTTGGTCGGCTTTAATGAGTGCCACTTGAGCTCCAGCAAATGTTCCAACTACTACATTAGGATTAAGAAGAGTGCCTACATTTTTGGCATTTTCATCTTCAATGTTGGGCCTTTCCATGTGTGTAGTGGCTGCATTGTATCCATGACAACTGCGAGCTAGCAAAATGAATTCGATATTGTTGCTGTAAGTTTGAATGTCTAGAGTAGTAGCCTTCTTTGGTGAATGTTTTCTAATTATACCCTTTTCATCAACATCAGAGTAAAATGGGAGTTTACCTGCACGTAATAACAACATATTAAGAATAATTGTTAGCAATTTCTACATCTAACCCAATATTGACACATGTGTTAGTTTCAAACATTCTGTTCCAAAATGTTCATCCAAATATCAAAAAGATTATGCAAACAGAAGATGACAAAGTATAAGGGCATGAACTAAACATTTAAGATCAATGGTAAGTCTAGGATGCAAACATTTTTATGTGATGTCATGTTGAAAACTGTTACTTTAGTCAAGACCTGATTAGATATCACCAGCACTAAGCACTACAGAGTCTATGATAGTGAAGCCAGTAGCTCAGATATCTCACGTGTCTTCAGCCTAACATATTCTGCTAGTGATGCTAGTCATGAAAGCATGAACTCTTGTGGGGAATTGGAACCATGCCTCTATGAACCTGTTGTAAAGAACAATGAATCCTGAAATGACACTCATGATGATGACGATTTATGATGTAGTTCTCAAAGCAATTAGAGACTTCCAATATGACCTTATAGATAATTTAGCATAGCCATTTCATTTATCAGTACAAGTCAAGACACATAATGTTTAAGTTGTATGGTTTCCACCAGAGCAACTGCTCTCAACATGACATCACACAAACCACACCCAATTCAGGATATAAGATTGAGGAAGCAGGAACCAAATAAATAAGGGTAAACTTTAAGTCCAAATATTATTAAAAAAATATTGACAGGAAAAACATAAAATAAAAACCTGTGACTCATGGATACTATCATCCGAACTTTCAATAAGAAAAATATTGATATTACCACAGTACCATTTAAACTATATGAATTATTTATTGCATCCCTAAACTCTTACCTTGTTCAGTTACAGTAGTAATGTTAGACATGATAATATCTGTTGATTTGTCTTTTGGTAGGAATTTGCAACACTGTTGAGCTCGAAATATAGCTTCCATATTCTCACTGTCACATATAAGCTCCAGGGACTGCTGCATGAACTCCAGGTTGGAATATGGAGTAAGACTTGAAGTAATAGAAACATAGAATTCTAAATCTTTACCCCGATTTTTCAATACCTCAGATAAATCTGCAAGACCTTTATCTGTAATAGGATTACCTTGTAAATCCAGAAATTTTAAATGCACCAATACATCCAGTAAAGCTAGAGCTCCTGAATCATCAATCTGGTTACAGTGAGCTGAAAAAACTCTAAGCTCCGAACAATTTTTTAAGTAATCACAAAGTAAAGCTACGCCTTTGGTAGTTATGCTATTAAAGTCTAGATGGAATATCTCTAACTTTGTGAAAACAGCCATGGAATCTGCCAGCAACTGCAAGTCTTGGTCTCTTACTCCACAATTTATCAGTACAAGTTTGGAACACAAACTGACCCACTTACTCATAGTAATGGACTGGAACAAAATGTTGCAGTAAAATAGCATCTTTTGGTCTAGATTGAAATTAGTCGTGTCAGGAAAGTATGTATTAGCCACAATATTATATCGACAACTCTCTTTGTAAGATACAGACATTGGACACTCGAACCTAACTAACTCAAGTTGCTCAGAGTTGAATCTCAGAAGACTGAGTAAAGTGTGTTCGGCAGGTAGTTGCACCATTAGATCAGTCAAATGAGGTAAACTGACATCCTCTGTCAGTATCTCTATGTCTTCTGATCTTAACTTTGTTTTCAACAAGTCAAGAGTCTTCAAACTTGTCAGGTTTTTCAACAACATGTTGAGACAGCCAGGCTCTGATGTGCAATCATTAATTCCCAGGAATTTGATATTGTTACAAATTCTACTATTAAGCTTATCTACCAATACACTTATTCCAGCTGTATCCAAATAGCATTGAAGAAACGCTAAATTTGTAATATCAAATTCAGAATTACAAATGACGTAAATAGCAGCAAGAAAAGTTGTAGGCAAAAGATAGGCATTACTGAAAGAGAGAGTGTTAGTATGAGGTTCCAAGGCTTGCCTACAAGCTACAATATTCTGTGATTCAAACGCACAGCGTACTTTAAACTCCGTACTTTTGGCCACAAATAATTTTTTCAATATCTCAAAGTTACTTAACTTCGATATCCCGCAATAAAATATCCAGACCAATTCCATGGAATGTTTGTCTCCTAGAACGTCAAAAACTTTCTCTAGAGTTTCAACATCAAGAGAAGCTAAATGTTGGGCCGCCAAGTACTTCTGTATGGCAAGATGATGGAAGGCATACACATCATCTGTCTGATACAAACTTGTTGAGCTGGAAATAGAAACTAATAGCCCTGTATTCAAGAGGGAGGAGATTGAGGTGTCACAATCAGACTCCTTAAAGTGTTGTTTGGATTCAACAGTCATATCAAATGCTATTTTACAAATAGCACAAAAAATGTTTCTGAGTTCCCCAGTTAGTGACTGCAAGGAATTTATTACTGGCTCCAAATTCTCACCATGATACTTAAGAATTAAAAATACCAAAAGCTCATAAATGCTAGATTCAGTATGTGGGAAGATTTCTTCAACTTGACTGTAAATAAAACAAATCATTTGAATATGGACTGGTAAATAACACATTTCTATGACATTCACATGATTGTCTAATAATGCTACCAGATTACGGGCATCCCTGTCATTATTAAAGTAAGAATAAATGTATGCATTGATTTGTTGTTTTGTAAAGCCTACAATTTCGATGTAGTGACTGTTAGGGCAGTTATTTCTCACAATAGAGGCAACCCTGGGATCAGAGGCTACAATGACCATAGCTAAAGGCAGAACTTGCTTGTTTATAAGCTGGGATATTATAGATGATGGATGAACTCTGAACTCTTCTAAGCCATCAAATAAAAAACATACATTCTTGCCATTAGTGTGCTCTATTTCTGACATGTATTCCTTTACTCGATGTTTACCAACAACTAATTCAACAATATCAAACAAACTCAAGTCCTCTTTAGAGCTAACTAGCATTAGTGGAACAAGAATCACTATGGTAGCTCCTAATAAAGAACTCTTCTCACCCCAGTCTTTAGCAATCTTGTTCATCAGTGTCGTTTTCCCACAACCAGGTCGACCGGTCACTATTATACGGCCTCCACTCTTATATCTACCAAACACGTCTCCGTAGTCAATTATTTCTTTATCCCCAATAATGTCATATGCATCACCACGTATGGTGTAGTCAAATTTTGAGATATCACTATTTTGGACTGCAGCCAAATTTATAAATGCTTTGAAAGGAATTGAAGACCAAGGATGTGAAATTTCAGTTAAGGCTGAGTACCTACTCTGAATAATTTCTAAAATTTTGGGTTGTTTCTTCATTAATAAAGTAATTTCATCTGAAGAGATGAATTCATCTGATCTACTGGCATGGCATTTGTAATCTCCTTCAGCTTGCAAGTCAAAATCGCTGATAAATAAGAAAGGAGACTGTGTTCCGGAATACACCTTGTTATCAGATAGTGACTTGTTGTTCTTAGACCACTGATACTTGACTAGGATGTCAGAAGATACCTGAAACCCTACCAGTGCAGCCTCACCACTAGCTATTGCAGCATTGCTGGACTGACACACTGGCTCCAATTTACCAACAATCTGCTTCCCAATGGGAATTTCAGCCCAAACCTTTTCTTTCAAGCCTGACCCTATAATATCAGAGCAGCCAACTCTACTGCTTTGTAGTGCATTCTCAAGGTTGCTCCAAGTCGAGCATATGGAGCTGCTTCTGATCCACATCACAATAACCTTGCATAGCCTGCCAGCATCTGAAGCCTCAGCCTTACACTCCTCCCTCTCACTTTCACTAAGTCCCAGCTCCATTGATAAACTCTCCCACTTATCTGAGACTTTATCAGACAACAAGGCAGTAAGCACTGGGATGTCCAATTCACAAAAAATGTACTCCCCCATACTTCTAGCTTCAGGCCATACACTACCCTGACGTTCCCTTACCAACTTACTTCTGAGTAGCTTCCTTGCTAGACCCTTCCAACCCAAGGCCACAAGAATATCAATAAAGGATGAAAACCCTTGTTTGTCAATTGCTACATACTTATTAATAAGTTGAAGTAAGTATTTCACCAATAACTCAGGCTTGAAGGTGTCCTGATTGATTCGGACCAAGTTTTTACAAGTCTCCGTATCTAAGAGACCCCTGCTATGTAGGATTTCACTCAGCTTTAGTGTACCAAACTTGACTAATCTTTGCTCGAACGGAGCAACCAATTCATTCTCGTACCTTTTTAAAACGAGAATATCTGAACGCACCGACTCCAAAGACATAACTCGACGAGAACAGCTGAAGTGTTCGGAGTAGTCTCACACCACACTAAAGCATTGGCTTAGGTAACTCCGAGCTTAGTATTTCGCCCCAGATGCAGTTGGTGGTGCTGCCCACAAGTAGTACGTAATAATTAACGTCCGCGGTGCGCGTGCGGTGATGTCGGGCGGCAAAATAAATTGCCAAATAAGGCGCTGTCCGCATTTTTCTCTGGGTCCGGGTGTGATGGTGGTGGGGTGGTGTGTTTTGTTCTGATGGAGTAAAATTGGCGTGACTTGAATAAGACGAATTTGTGAGAGTATTGAAAACTGATTGCACCAAGTTTGTTGTCACCTGGAAAACCTCTGCAGGTTTGCCACTGGGTACAAGACAAAGGGGGGGGGGGAGGGTCTTCGGGCAAGAAAATGGGTGTGGTTTATCGTAGGTGTGGTTTTCAGCATGTACATTTTTTTAATCTTGCACAATTTGTTATGAGCAACTGTATTCTGTATTTTTGGGTGAGACCTGGTGGTTGCTTTCTGAGCACAATAGGGTTCTTGTTGTGGGTTATGAAAAGGTGTGGTTCACACCTAAAGTATGGTAGGGTCAAGACTTCGCCAACATCAGGCCTTAAACAATAAACTTTAAGGGAATCCATGAACTACAGTGCTTCCAGCTAAAGAGTGGAGACTTTGAATATACTATGGTGCAGTTGGTGTTATCCTTGCATGAGTTTATTATGTTGTACATGTCTTTACTTATTCTTCGCATAACCTACTAGGCTTTTATGGGTGCTGGCACACCGCCTACGTATCCGCCCACGCAAACTTGTTAGCTAAATCAAATATGTTGCTATGGCCCAAGTTTATATACTTTCTATTCCTTGCTGCCTACTCCATGCAGTGGATTGTGAAGTGAACCCTTCCAGAAGCAAGTTTACCTGAAATTGGACTCCTAAGGCAAGAAGCACGGAAGACGTGAGCCCTCCAATTTCACACCCTACGGAGCGAGCTACAGTTTGCAGTTCAAGGCTACAGCGCCCGTTTCAGCATTCTACGGACCTTGGAGCTCAAGCCCGACAAACTTACAGAAGCTTTTTCCGATTCACAATTTACTTTTCTAATTATGCACTGCAGTAGTTGTTTCATGATAGACTTTGACACTATACTTCCATTGTGTACCTTTATTACACAATCTCTCTCTGTAACTTTATTTGTTGTAATAATTCTATTCCAAATTTAAACGACTCCGATACTTCATTCTGTAATTTTGGCAAGAAATAGCTTGCAGAAGCTAAAAGTATTGATACGCATACTTATTCCATAACAGCACCGCCCTTTCGGACGGTTAAGGAATACGCGCATTTTATAGTCAATGAAATATTTCGTTATTGAGTGGCTCAGGGAAGAGCTGGTATGGAAAAAATAAATGAAACATGGGAATAACTAATGGAGAAGGCAGCGAACAGCTGGGGCAGCAGGCTTCTAACAGGAACTGAGTGCCTTGAACAGCTTCTCGCCGAGCGGTCCTGATTCCCCTCTTCTTCAGGCCCTCGTGAAAGTCGTCCTTAGTAAGGCTGGTTTGGTAGAAAAAAAAATAGGCTCTGGTAGTCGAAGCCCTCAGTAACCAGCTTCTTGGCTTGTGTTGGTGTGACACTGGGTTTTCCTAAGAACCTGGTGAGTGCTGCTGCTTTGATAAACAGTCTTTTGGGAAAGCCACTTCTTCAGTTGCATCTGAGGAGTCAGAATGGAGAGTTCCTTCAAACAGCCACTCAGTGATGGATGCAGCAAAACTCTCTCAAGTGCCAGTACATCGGGAAGAGTAAGGTAATAACAACAGTAATAGCAATAACAATGACAGTAGTGGTACAATAATAATAATAATATTATTATTATTATTAATAGTTGTTGTAGTAATAATAGTAGTAGTAATGGTGGTAGTAGTAGTAATGGTAGTAGTAGTAATGGTAGTAATACTTTTGCATATCCGGATGCAAGGAATCCCTGTTTTTTCACTGACTAGTGTGGTGTTACTTGCAATCCACCCTAAAAATTTTGGCAACACAACAGACAGTGGCTGTTCACACTTTAAAAGATTGGAGGTGATGCCTGTTACCCTAGAAACTAATATTACAACTCTAATTATTTATAATGTATTTATAGAATATCAGCAGCAGAAATGTTTCGGCTGGTCCGAACCAGAGAGGAAAAAGTTGGATCGGGGACAGAACCAGGAGTTGGATCACCTTGGCTATGAGTGCTCGAGCAACTTGGCAGACCTAGTGGACTACTCAGGCAAGTGTAATCAGCATACAAATGACCACTGATCAGAAACGATAAGACTGGATAGTACTGTTTCCATGAACTGCTAGAATGGTGAATCTGAAGGCTTGTGGAATGACAAAAACTGACTGTGCCAGTAGATGTGCATGTTGAAATCATGTCATCATAGTGAGGAAACTTGATGTCATCACAGAGCAGGGACAAGCAGTCTATCAAGTCATCTTTGAGGGTGCTATCAAACTCCTCTGCAAATAAGCCATCGTCATCATCCATGAACTCGCTGTCATCAAAGTTGGACACTGTAAGTGTTAGTAAAAAAATTAAATTTAAAAGTTATTAATTAACTTATTTTTACGATTGTATTTATTGATCGATTAATTGATTTATAAGAATAGATCTATGATTATAATTAAGGGAGAAAAATTCCAGGTCTACTCCCCTTCTGTGTGAAGCCCTGATGCATATACACACACACACAGTAGAGAGATTAAAATTTTGATATTTTTTTTATATACGTGTTCATCCCAAGAAAGACAAAGAAAATGAAATAACACAATTAATTAAACATACCTTCACTGTTGTTCAACATTAATTCTAGTCAATCTGTACACTGATCTGGAAAAATTAGCCGTTTTGCACCTCAGGAATATGAAAAACTGCAGACTGGTGCGTGCCATACTCCACCTATCAGTCAGCCCGGCGAATATTCAGTGCTGGATTTCAGAGGACACATGCGTGAGCTGTACCACATGGACATGAGCCAGAAGGCATAGATGGACTTGCGCTGAGGGGCTCAGATGGACCTACGCTGAGGGGCTCAGATGGACCTACGCTGAGGGGCACAGATGGACCTGCGCTGAGGGGCACAGATGGACCTGCGCTGAGGGGCACAGATGGACCTGCGCTGAGGGGCACAGACAGACCTGCGCTGAGGGGCACAGACGGACCTGCGCTGAGGGGCACAGACGACCCCCATAGCCGAGGGACCGACGGACCTTGCGGCTGAAGGGGCACAGACGGACCCTGCGCTGAGGCGGCACAGACGCACATGCGCTGAGCGGGCACAAGACGAGACTGCCGCTGAGGGGCACAGACAGACCTGCACTGAGGGGCACAGACAGACCTGCGCTGAGGGGCACAGACGGACCTGCGCTGAGGGGCACAGACGGACCTGCGCTGAGGGGCACAGACGGACCTGCGCTGAGGGGCACAGACGGACCTGCGCTGAGGGGCACAGACGGACCTGCGCTGAGGGGCACAGACGGACCTGCGCTGAGGGGCACAGACGGACCTGCGCTGAGGGGCACAGACGGACCTGCGCTGAGGGGCACAGACAGACCTGCGCTGAGGGGCACAGATGGACCTGCGCTGAGGGGGGGGGGGGGCGCGGTGGGGACAAGACCTGGGACCTGTGCTGGGGGGGCCGGGGGGCAAACACACAAGACAAAGGCCAATAAAAACAAAAAAATAAAAACACGAAACGAACCGCCAACCACCCAAAAAGCAACGACCACCAAACAGGGACCCTGCGCTGGGAGGCACAGACAGATTTCTGTCACCTCCATCATGACTAACCAACTTGGGACCTTGTACAATATTATCATAGTCGTGCCTGCTCTGCTAGCCATACCAACCACAATTAGATAACAGGCCACGAGCCTCTGCTTTGAATGCTTTGAATGCGCAATAAAAGCCACGAGTTGTAAGCCGAGATTGGCACATTACTGTACCTGGGTGTGCATATTTTAGAGATAACTATACTTGTCAGCTATTAGGTGCTGCTGTAGTCTTACTCTGAGGAGCACTATCAGGAGGGAGCCTATAATGATATTAACATGAACAAACTTCATCTGCAGCTGCAAGAATATATCAATGGTCCTAAGAGATGACATAATGCTAGCCCAAATCTCCCCTGGCTTTAACCCTTCGACACCGACTTTCTTCAACACTTCGGGCATCTTTTAGAATTTCTACTGC
>WLWD01002547.1_pt1 | contig 27139 bp, 16 predicted proteins | sample 6712731 | NCBI WGS metagenome assembly WLWD01 (sample SAMN12718690, study PRJNA576275) | sponge metagenome | isolation source: marine sponge | host: Mycale hentscheli | place: New Zealand: South Island, Marlborough, Capsize Point | collected 2014-11-01
ATCCCACCAAGATGGTGTCATTCATGTAGTCAGTATACTTGGACTCATCGAGTGAAGTTAGTGCTGTATTACAATTCAGGACTGCCATTTCTATGCTAACATTGTCCTGACAGACAATAGGATGGCCCATTTGATTGTAGTCTAGCACTTCAAGGAGGTAGCCATTTTGATTAAGCACAACTGTGCTATTGCCAAGGTCTGTGTAGGTTTCATTGCTTATGATTGCAATGCGATTCAAGCAATCTGTGGATGTAGAGCTCAGAAGAACTGCCAAATAGTCTGCAAAAGCACACCTTCGATGATTACTTCTGAAACCTTCAGGACACAGGGTTGGCTGGCAGGTTAAGCCAACAGGAATCTCACCCATAGGGCAGCTAATTTTAAATGTAATCTTTTCATTACTTCCAACAGAACATTTAAGAATGAGCACAAATTCAAAACTTTCTTCTGATTCAAGCGACTCAATTATGGCTTTTCGAAAAGGTGTAGACGATATATTTGTGGAATTTTCACTTGGTATATTTGGAGGAGGTGCACATTTGACATTTACTTCTGCATTACATTGGGCACATGCTCTGTTTTTGTATACTTCTTTAGTATTCATGCCTTGAACAGGATTCACTGGACCAGACGAACACTGTTCTAACAAGATCAGGTAATCAGCCATTTTTACATTTGCATTTTCATGTTCAAGTTCTTCATGAGTCATACATTTTTCTTGATAGGGAACGCATAGCTTTGGGGAGTCTGTTTTCTTTTCCCTGTGAGGGGGAAGAAAGGAAGTAACATTACACTCATTCACAATCATTTCTGTTGCATTTGTTACATCTGAAGAGATTAGCTTATGAATTAAGCTGGTACAGTCTAATTGGGGAGACCAAGCAGCCATTTCTGTCACTCTGTTGCACAAAGCACAGTATTCATTTCTGTAGACATGCCCAGTCTTGAGGTCTGTTACTGGCGGACTCGCTGTACCAGAAGTATTGCATTGAGTTGTGATATTTAAGCTGACTGGACCAACCCATGAAGAAGGACAGGAGGTTATCATGTAGTAACCTTCTTTACTTGTATTGATAGCAGAATTTGTATATGGAGAAATACAATCAATGGTCACGTTGAGCAGAGAACTTGAGTGAGCAGATTCTGGTGAGTATGAAGTATCGGTTAGTGAGTTCTCCCCACAACAGTTCCTATATATTTCACAGTTTTCATCACACTGGCACTTCACATTCTCAGGGGATGAGCAGCATCCTTGACAGTGGTTGCAGTGCCCACGGAGACCACTTGGCAAAGCAAGCAAGAACACACACAGGGACAATACCAGCTTCATCTTTCCTCTGCCATTCCAACTTGATTAGTAATATGTGAAACTGCTGTATTTTTTATCTTTGTATAGAAAACTTGTCTTCCCTTTATAAAGATTAGTGAGTCAAGTAACAAAGCTGACAGGAACACTTCTTTATTCATGAACACATGCTATGTGATATCACAATAGGTAGTGAATTATAATGTAATGTATTTTTGAAGTAATATAATTTCATTTTCTTCTAGCGGCAATTGGCATTAAATCCATAATAGCTATGTAGCAATCTGTTATTCAAATATACACAACCATGACATCATTGCTTAATATTATTTCCTACCATTTGTTTAATTAGATTGTTACTAATCTGTAGTGACAAGATTAGTTCCCAATCATCATTCAGTGAACTTTTAGTCTCCATTTCTAAGTGAGTCACGTGATTTCTACAATAATGATTATAGTTCACTTAAAATAAATGGGACTACTAGCAGTAACCTATGAATGGGTATATCTGTGAAATAAGTTAGTGGAAAAAAAGATAAGGCACTAGAATTAAAATAGAATACTTTGTTGATAGTTAGAATTCTGGTGAAAAGTTGGGGTAACTTAGTAATAGTTTCCTCGGTTGACCTATATAGTTAGTGTCTAAATAAGCATCCTCCAAACAGAATAAGTAACAACAACAGCAAGCTGGAGTCATAATTGAGGTTTTAATGACAATTTCATTTGTTACAATTGTTTCCATTTGACATAACCTGGGCTTCAAGCCTGAACAATAAATTTTCTTATTTTAACCGCCGTACTCATAAGTCATGCTTACCACCATCGTCGATCTTCGGCGATGTTAGTTGAAGACCAGCATTTTATTTGTTTATGTGTTGTCATGTTTACTCTTTTAAATTCATTCTTTGTGTTTCAGTTTTTACAATATTAGTTCAGTTATTTCTGTCTAGTTCAGGGTAATTGAAACTAGCTGGAACGTGTTTCAAAGGTAAGGCACATTTAATACAGAGAATCTGGACAGTTAAAGAGTACGTGAGGCTTTACAACCCTCACTAAGTCTATTGACACAGGAAGATGTGTGGTGCAGCAACCTGGTTGACCAGAGCGCTTCGTCCAGGGATATGTCTGACAGATACCTGCTAGAAGGTCTTAGCATTGTGCTTTACAGCCACTACTTAGCTAAAGAATATCACAAAGAAAACGTTTAAATAACGTGTATTGTTTTGTTCACAAAGAAAACGTTTAAATAACGTGTATTGTTTTGTTGTTGTTTTCCTTCAATTAAAACAGTTGCAGTGAGTTGTTATATTATTGGCGAGCGAGCGTAGCGAGCGAGACACTTACAGGGGTAAAAATGAAAAAATCGGGTATATGTTATATATATATGTAGGTATGTATGTATGGATTGTACGTATGCCCTTTAAACGCGCGCGCGGGGAACGGTTTTTCTTAAAAAAAACACGGCTTTTTAGGCTTGGCCCCAGTTTATTCTGAAACTACAGCATTAAGCAAGTCTTACTTTATACTTAATCTCCAAAATTCCTGCGAAAACGCTTGCTTTTCAAGAAACAAAAAGTTTATTCGATTGGTTACTATGACATTGAAGACCCTTTACCAGATTTAAATTCAAAACTTCGCCTTTTTTCCGGCTAAGTGCGGCTTGTTACTAGTTGTCAAGAGCCACCTGTAGAGTCAGTACTAAGAGAGCTATCACTACTTCTGAAAAGTGTATGTAAGCACATAAAGTATTAATGCTAAGGAAGCTACTACTACTGGAGGGATGCCGAGGTAAGTACGCAATTCCCCTTTCTTTTTTTTAGCTAAGAGCTTGTTGTCAACAGTGACTGGTAAATTCAAATGAAGGACTCAAATTTGGTACTACAAAAGTTACCACTGCTGAAGAAAATGAGGTAAGAAAGTAATTTTGTATTTGTGTGTCTTTTGTTTTTGTAGGTGGAGAGCTTGTTGTCAAGAATTCAAGGTAATTCAGATGGTCAAAGTAACTTCAATTTGATACTACAGAAGTTATCAATACTCAAGAATGATGTAAGTAGTAATTCCATATTTGTTGGCTAAAATTACAAATTATAACACTGGTTTATTTTTTATCTTAGCTGAGAGCTTGTTCAAGAGTTACTGGTGATTGATATTATCAGAATGGCAGATGTTTGATACTACAAAAGTTACCATTAATAAGGTAAGACAGTGATTTTGTATTTGTTTGCTGAAATCAAATGTCATAACTGCTATTATAGTGTTTGCATGAAGTAAGCTAAAACATAGTAACATTTTATGTTACCTAACTATCAGGCTCGCTCGCCATTTGTGCTCAAGCACACTACTAGTTTGTATATATGTTTGGACGTATGTATGTCATTTTGTACTTTGACCCTCGCGTTTTTGTGTTAGTTATTTGTTCGACCCCGTCCCAAATTGCACTAAACAGAATCCTCCGGTTTATCGATCAGTACCCCTATCACCCTAGAAATTGAATTGTTTACCGTTTTGAATTCTTTTGTGGGTGCAGTTAATACTTGAAAACTTAAGGGACTTCCATTTCTATTCGAGTTAGTGGTGGTGGTAAGTCAATGCGCTCTTTGTCATGGTTATAAGCCGTGCGCACAGTATTTACCTGAAAAAAGTCTGTGTAGGTGCATGTCCATCTGTGTCAAAGCATTGTGTGTTACAACCACTACTTAGCTAAAGAATATCACAAAGAAAACTTTTAAATAACGTGTATTGTTTTGTTGTTGTTATTTTTTCCTTCAATTCAAGCAGTTGCAGAGAGTTGTTACTATGGCACTGAAATCCCTTTAATCAGGTAAGAGAGTGATTTTGTATTTGTTTGCTGAAATCAAATGTCATAACTGCTATTATAGTGTTTGCATGAAGTAAGCTAAAAAATAGTAACATTTTATGTTACCTAACTATCAGGCTCGCTCGCCATTTGTGCTCAAGCACACCACTAGTTATGGCACTGAAATCCCTTTACCGTGTATGCGTAATTAAAAAAATCGACCTTTATTTTTCAGTAGCTTCAGTGTTAGAAGTCAAAATCATTCATATAAATATAGTATAGTCTTTAGGCTCGCTCGCCATTTGTGCTCAACCACACCACTAGTTATATTTGGACATGATGTGCTGCTCAACTTTGGAAAGAAAAAAAAGGAAGGAAATCCTTTAGGAAAAAGGAAGGAAATCCTTTAGGAAAAAGGACTACCTTGCACTTTAAAAGAAATTGCTGATGATGTTGTTGACCTGACTGATCCTAACTCTGTTTCTGAACCACTTACTTTCTTTGTGCTGTCTGATAAATTACTCCATCTAATACTTGCTGATAGTACCTAATGAAATTGATTCCAATGTAATCAGCTTAGAGAACTTGCCTATTTCAGAACCAATGTTTCACAAATTCCAGCTCTTGGCATTGATGGCATAACAAAAGACAATTGTGACAGGCGCTGGGAAAACCAGGAATTTCGGGCAAAAATTGAAATTGAGATATAGGCTTCAGAACTAAGTCATCGGAAAAATTCTTTCTTTCACCTATTTTTGTTTTTTGCAGAATTAGTCTTAGTGACCCTTACTCTAAGTCTATGCCAAATTTCAAATGTCAAAACCACTTAAAAGACCTCAAGCGTGCTGTGGAAAGACAAGCTTCTTTTTATTCTCTCTCGTTCTCGAGGTACAATAAACGGGGAATGGGTGGAGTTTCAAACAAGCAGCTAAAAAAACGGCATAGCTTTGAGACTATTGCATGCAATCTACAGCTTACCTCTGGCTGAAAGTTTACTACTACATCGAGTAGAGTAGCCAAGGATTCCGACAAGACAGGCTCGAGACGCTCTGAAAGCTAAAAAGAACTCTACACAAAACTTCGTTAGTTGCCGTTAAAAAGAGGCTGCACAATTTACAGTGTAAGTATTCACTTAACCTTGAATAGCTTTCTGGTTCCTTCACCGACACATTTGAACTATAGCATGACACATTTGAACTTGGTCTCTGGACAAATTTTGAACTTTATCACTTGACACATTAGCAGTTTCGCTTGACACATTTGCACTAATGACTCGATGCTTTTACAATTGATCACTGGACACATTTGCACTTCATCACTTGACACATTTGCACTATTTGACTAGACGTTTTTACACTTAATCCCTTGACACATTTGAACTTTATCACTTGACAGATTTGAACTTTATTACTTGTCCATTTGCACTTCATAACTTGATACATTAGCAGTATGTTACCAGACACAACTTCATCACTTCACACATTCTAACTTCATCACTTGCCACACTTGAACTTCATTACTTGACAAATTTGCACTTTATCACTTGATACATTTACACTTTATCACTTGAAAGGTTTCCATTTTATCACTTTACACATTTGAACTTTATCGCTTGACACATTTGAACTTGTTTACTTGACATATTGCCAGGACATTGTAGTGTGAAGAACTGATCTTGTTTAGCTCTTTGTCTCCATCCTTAGCTTGAGCTGCCAGGTATTGCCTCATGGAGGTATTTAACTGTGTAAATCTTGCGGTAGCCAATGCAGTCATCTTTGTTGAAGGACATTCTGTCTGTCCACGATCTAGAGGTTGCTATGTTGAAATCCTGGCCACCATTCCTAAATGACATTGATTGTCTTCTTTACTTGGAATATATAATATCTATTTCTTTATATCTTACAATTTATTACTTGACACATTAGATATTTTATCATAATTGACATATAGCTGTGCACTTAGGTTTGCTCCTATTTTCATTTATTGGACATACATTTATTTTAACTTTATAACATGAAAATCTTGATCCCTTGACTTATCTGTGCTTTTTGGTTTGTTTGTTTTTAAATGATAAGATCTGCACCTTAGCTATTTCTTTCTTTAAAATATTATTTTCAACAGTACTTTAATTGCTTGACCTATTGGAATATAATTTCAGTTGACATATACCTGTATGCACTACAATGACACGAGTTCATTCTATTTTTTAGCTCGCTTCACTACATTCAATTAGCATTCTTGTATTGAACATTATGGGATCAAACTTTTGTTCCTGTCATATGAATGTATTATACAGCATACTGTGTATTTTATGAAAGAACTCACAGACGGTGTACGATTCTTTCGCAAAGTCTACTAAAAAATACAAACTAAATCTGAAATGGGTGGTTGCTAGAAACGCTAAAATGAATGCTAGACAACAAACGCTAAATCTTACCTAGTGATTTTAGCGACCCGTACTTGCCCGCACAGTGTTCTCTGGCGCGCACCGTGTCACAGTAAGTGTCGTATTTGAATTACCAGTCCGTTGACTAGCCCGTCATAGTACTGGCTTTTCGGATACTTAACAGAGAAGGAAAAATACGATTGTAGTGATTAATTTAACTAACTTTTCGTGGGAATTTATAATTCCACTTATGTCATCCATGGAAATCCTGGGTTTTAAAACTGGTAGCTAATTAGTACATGTTTGTGCAACAAGGGCTACCTTATAGTATATTGTGGTAACTGGCCAGCTATTCTTCTATTGTTTTTCCTGAATTTGACAAGAAGTCAAACTGTGTGGTTAAGTTTTTAGTATACATATTATATTGGCTGTAAAAACAGGAAAAACAGCTATTATAGGTTTAGTACATTTTTTCAATGTTGCTTTGTTTTGTGATTCTAGAAATATTTATTAAATAAAAAGATCTTGAGACCTTAGTTTTAGTTTTTTCCCCAATTCTCCCTGAAGCGTTTATTGTTTTTAGCATTGCTTCATTATCATGAAAAATATTTGGTTAGTTTTAATATGAATGGTCTTAGTTTTGGCTGACATGCATTACTGCTCAAATCCCTCAATAATGGAACTCTATAAGAAATTGTTTAGAAAATAGTTAATGACACTTTATGTCTTCAGTTCATAATTGGGTGATTCAAGGTGAATTGAATACAATAGTTTTAATCGTCTACTCTAGTGTTAGTTTTAGTTTTAATCTAATGTATTGCATGTTTAGTTATAGATTTTAATTTTCCTACCAAATGTGAAATAACCCATTGGTTTAATTCAGTTTAAGCATAATTATAAAGTTAGCTAGATGTGCATTATTAAATGTTCGTCTAAAGAACAAAACCATTATTTTTTTATTCAATGGTATTGGCTGTGTTTCAAATTATTGCATGTTTTAATTAAATTAATTAGCGCTGACAGTTTGCACTCACTCTTAGTGCTCTAGGTGGAAATATAAAAAATAAATTGATTGTCATTTTGAGATATGCTAAGACCACTCTGTTGCTTGACTCAATTTGGGAAATTTAATAAGACCATATCCTTCATTCTCTCAATCATAGCTTCTCCAATTCATATCTTGTACCCTTTCAGAATAAGTGGACAGTGTTACCTTCACACTTTTTGTGATCAAATCAATACCTTGAGCATTACGGTTTTGATTACATCTCTAACAATTAAAATAATAAAAAAATAATATTGTTAGGATAATATCCTGGCACATTCACATTTTCGACTATTCACAGGCATTATTCTGTCCGCATTATATTACCCTACTTATTGACTAAATTTGAGGAAGATAGACTTATGTCTGGGGCCAATGTCACAATTTACTATGGTAAAATTACAGTTGAACACCAGCACAATTTGAGATACAATGAGATCTCTTCACAGAGGTCAGTGGTGCAAAACAATATCCTGTTGATTAATTTCAGTACACTGCTACCTGTTTATGAAGTCATAAAATTCACTGATGTAGAAATAATTTGTAGTACATTGATTAAGTACACAATTCCTGTATTTAATGCATTTTCCTGAAAAAAATGTTGTGTATCACATTTCCTTGATGTATCTTGGCAGTAGCCAGAGTTTGTGGCAAAATCAATTATAGGAAGGTTAAACTTTGACCTTGTTCAATATGTACTAAAGAAGTCAACAATGCCAATGTGTTTGAGTTATCTCTGCCCAAACTCTAACATAAAGTAAACACAATATTGAAACATGAATATGGGATAATTAAATATTGTAAATTGAGAAAGTCAAAAATTCCACGTGTAAGTTATTCTAGCTAACTATAATTTTCACAAAAATATAACTATGAAATAAAAAATGTACAAAAAGTTGAAATAAATTCAGTCATTCAGAATTAAATTTGAAGCATTCCATGAAATACTCGGTAATGCAATGACACAGGCTTCACTACAATAAATTATGGTGATATTGATGCTGAGAGCTAAATAAAGAAACTTTAAATGTCACTCTTGTACCAATTTGGCATCTTTTTCTCTCTAGCTAACATATCATGTGCAATGGAAATATTGCTAATTTCTGAATGAGGGAGGCAAGATGATACACGAGGAACACAAAATCTCACACTAGTTGGGAACAAATGAACCGAAGCTTCATTTAGATTCCACAGATTAATGATGTCTCCCTATTTGGTTTCCATTTGCTCTGATATGAAGCAGCTGCCAGTAAAACATGGACGCTAAGCTTATACTCCATGACAAAGCGAAAAATTCTTCTGCTTACACAAGTCCAGTGTGGATGGATATCTGTAACAGGAGGCATGAAAATATCAAGGGAATTTATACTTATTTTGTTCATCATCAAAGTCAGTGGCAGAGATGACTAGGAAATCTTTGTTGCTTCTCTGGTCTCAGAATGCTGAGTTATTGTAGAGAGATTTTTTTACTATCTAATTCATATACAAAATAATTATGAATAATGAAACAATCATATTCACAATTTAACAATTTGTGGTGTTAAATTTTAAATAAAGATGTTTATGGTCCATGGAGCCTTCTTCAGTGGACTGTGTTTATAAACTGAAGAAAGATCCGTGTAACTGACACTTCTCAATTAAAATTAGAACACTACAACTAGCTGGTATGATAAAGTTGTTGTAATTTCTATATTGAATCAGTCCTAACTGAACTACATTAAAATTTTTGTTGCACAAAATTGAAATTTTATTTTCTAATAAAGAATATTATACTATCCTTGTATATTGTACAGTATACTCATCAAACTGCAATGTACAGTCATGCTGCTATTATTTTACATGAGGGAGGAAGTTGAACTGAAAAAATCTGATAGAAGTATAAGCTATAATTTATGAAAATATTTCACAAAGTTAAAAAGTTTCAGTCAAGTTACACCTTTTTTCTTTTAAGAACAATTATGATGCCATGGAGTATATGTAGCCCTACATTGGAATCTTGCCAATTTGTAGTAATGTCTCCAATGACCTAGACATAGCTAGTGATGCTATGTAGTGTGTTTGATCTGGACAGTTCAGCCCGAGCTTTGAATAGCTTACTTTGACTGACTGAAATACAAAAAATCAATTTTGAAAAAAGTTGTTCATTTTTCTCTCTTTCTACAGTGACTTCAAGTGTTAATACTGAATGTACTGTGGTATCCTGCCATGCCATGTTCATGACATCATACTTAGCTAACTACAAGCTATAAATAATAGTATTTTAGGATGAAAGTGCAGAACTGACTTAAAAGAAAATGTTGCTAACGGCATATCTTGGATTTCTTTGCTGCCTTTTGTCGACTGTCTTCAGCCAAGACTTCGAGTGTGAGGGATGCTGCTCAGATAATAGCACGGCTGTACAATGCAAGTGTGATGAATATTGTTCAGTGTTTAATGATTGCTGTGAAGGAATTATTCCAAGGAGTAATTTATCAGATGAGGCTCTTTCTGTATTATCCAGCATTGACCTAACATGTGGTTCAGTACTAATAAACTCAACCTTTAAAGTTGAAAGGGATAATGAAGCTTTCTTCATGATCACTTCTTGTCGTTCATCTTGGAATGCATCTACTGACTTTGATTTTGAAATAGAGTGTCAATCACCAAGTTTTTTCATGCCTCCTGTCACTGATATCCACACTGGACTAGTGTATGCCAATGAATTCTGTGCACTCTGTAATGGAGCCACTCATCTGGAAGCTTGGCATCTGCGCTTTGACTGCAGTTGTTTAATTCGTAAATTTATAACACATGATGGTGAATACTTACGTCAAATTTTGGAAATTAATTGTGCTTACAGTAAATTTGTTCCACCTACTAATCAATATAAGATACCTCCCAGATCCTGTGTTCCACATGTGTCATCTTGCCTCCCATTCTCAGAACTAGTCAATCTTACCTCAGCTAATATAAACAAGAATAAATATGATATCTTAGTGGTAGAGTGCCATTCTGGTTTATTTGAATTAGTATATAACAGCAATACAGGCACAGTGTACAGAAATGTGGCTTGTGCTTCATGTCATGGCGAGTCCTCCGTAGAGCGCAGTTTCAATTCGATTCTGAAGCAGATTTATCTGAATGTGAAATCGATATTATTATAATGACCCCTTCTATACCCGTTGAAACTTTTCCAACCCCTTCTACACCCATGACATTAATGATAACTCATAGCATGATTTTAAATGTAAAAGACAATGCTGCGGAAACGCCTTCAGACATGATACCTATAGCAGTGATGAATATTAGCTGTCCACTTGGACAGATACCAGTAAACTTTGAATGTACACCAACATTTTGTCTTCAAAGTTACTTTAACCATGGTGGAAAGTGTAACTTAGAAGGCTTGACAATATCTTCTAATTCCACAAACTGCTCTGACTTAGTTACACTAAAAGATGAGAGCTTATTTGAAGATTTAGAAAATGATACAATTTTATTGAGAGAAAGCCAATCTGTGGTGAAGTTATTGATTATGATGATTCTGGATATCCTATAATCTGCCAAGAAGACTACTTTACCTCTCTGTCATCCATTAACTGTACTACAACATACTTGGCTCTCAACACATCAACATACGTGGACTTTGAAAATGGTAGTATTCTTTACCAATCTAAACTATTTGATATTCAGTTATATGATGTTCATGGTAGACCACTTGTCTGTGCCGATTCTCTAACAGATAATACTGGACTATTCCCAAAGCTACAAGGAATTACAGAGTTAACATACATAAGTTGTTCGCTGTCTCTATTTGGAGCCACTGCAGTTCTCTTTACTTACGCAATATTTCGTGAACTCCAGACTTTTCCAGGTCTAGTCCTAATGAATCTTTGTCTAGCTGTCCTAGCAACTAATAGTGTATTTTTGTTAGGTGGACCTATCCTTCAACATCTCCCTCTTACAAGTATTTGCACTTCAGTAGCTATCTTGCTGCATTTCTTTTATCTCTCTTACTTTTCCTGGATGAGTATTTTTTCATTTGAAATGACAAAGAGCATGTATCAAGCGAGAAGGCTAGTTCAAGAATCAAAAGTAAAAAGACAAAAGTTGTTTATAGTTTACGTGACTATAGGCTGGCTCTTACCTTTGGTGACAAGCATTGTCTCTATTGTTCTAAACTTCACTACTGGACTAGTTCGCTATGGAACAAACAGCAGAGGGGAAATAGGCCAGTGCTGGATCAATCACTATTTGTCTTTCATGTTCCTGTTCATGTTGCCGCTTGTTCTTAGCCTCTCATGTAATATCATATTTTTGGTAATCACGACTATATTTCTCTGTAGAGCTTACAGAGACCAGACTAAGGTCAACAAGTCCAACATCTACACAATGATAAGAGTCTGGCTAGCTCTGTTTACTATAACTGGACTCACTTGGATCTCTGGCTTCTTGGCTATCTGGGATGCGGTTCCATGGATGTGGTATATATTTTCTATCGTAAATGGCACTCAAGGATTCGGTATATTTCTCACTTTCATCTTCACCAAAAAAGTTTATAATCTTTACGCTAATCTCATAAAGAAGCATGTTCTTCGTAATATTCACTTTACTACTAGTAAGAGTAAAACTTTAAACAGTTCTATCCAGTAAAATAATGTTTATTTTATTAAAAAGTGTATGTACTTGGAGCTATTTTAGTCCAAACTTGATTTTTGAATGTATTTTTACATGCTCAGTTTAGTTGTATACTAAAATATTTTGTTTTATTATCATTGTGCTGCAATAACTGAAAAAATAATCAGTAATTATTTAGCAGTTGTAACAACAGCAGTTAAAATATTTCCCAAGCAATGTATTTCCTCTGCCTGTATTAACTCTTGTGACATTATATAGAGAGAGATCAAAGACTAGTTTACATATTGTGGCCAATTTATGAACTCATTAGCTACTAAATTTACTGACGTAAAATTAATTTGTAGTAAATTAAGTTATCAAGTGCATAATTGCATTAGAGTCCATAATTATGATGTATGTAATTGGAAAGATGCTGTGTTTCACATTCAGCTGATGACTGAGTCTTGGCAATGTATCCTTCGCAATGTAGCCAGAATTTATCAGGAATGTTTGGCGATATTTATGAAATGATGCAAAATAAAACACTATCTATTTTTTATGGTATTCCTGCAGGAGTAAGAGGACGTTTCTGGCAAAATTTCAAATGTCACCTTATCCTCTTCAGGAAATATATTTCTTGCGTACAGAAATACAAAATAATAATTTTGTTGCAGTGAAACAAATATTTTGTTATTCAATGCTGTGTATAATACTTTAAATAGTTTGTTCCAGTTTAGTTGGCAAGATTGTAAATTCAGTAACTGTGGTTTGCACTAAACAAAAAAACACGGACACAATGAAGTCGCATGAATTTAATAGCAATATGCACGATGCATGCAAGTAAATCAACATTCATATGAAAAGAGGGGTGGGTTACTCAGGTGTCAATTAATTCAATTGATCTGTCTCTCTGATCTAAATTGTTTTTTCTGGAGCTCTTTCATTCAGTATAGTCAACTATGTTTGTTGTTTTAGGTGTGATGTGCCTTTAAACAGGAAAACATGAAGTAGTGAAATGGCCAGCACGAGACTTTACAGGAAGCATGGTCTGGGTTGGTAAGAAATAGTCAAACTTGCAAGACCCTTTACCTAAAATCACTACATAAAGCACATGTCTACGTAGAAGTGGCACACTTCATTACTGTGTACTGACCACACCCATAACCACACATTTTCCTGGCCTGACCACTACAATTAAGCTTCCTCTGGCTCTGGATCATCTGACAAAATCTGAATCCCAATGTCATGGTCCTGATTCAGTGTTTCCACTAACTTCAAAATTCAAGCATAGAGATTGCTATATACCTATAAGTGTAGTAATATATACTATTATCCTTGTCACACACCTCCTAGAGTTGTGAAGAGGATATTTTGACAAATATCTGACTATTACAATGTAATAATAGGAAATATTTTTCTTTTTAACAGCCAATATTTTAATTATAACTTAACCCCGACGTTTCGACTTCTTGCCGAAGTCCTCTTCAGGGGTCAACTGACGCCGAACGCTCCATGGTGACTGACTTATTCATTTAACATGCTAAGAATGTGCAATTCTAAAGTTAAAGTGTCCCTTTGTTGATTTTGCAAGGGCAATTAAAACTTAAAATAACAAGCTGCTAGGGTTTCAGTTTTGACTGAACTCTGATTCAAACAGGGCTATAGCACGCAATTCAATTCATAGTTTATTTGTACTTTAGTAGCTCTGAATGCAAAGGGAAAACTTTCCATTGGCTCATTGCCAAAGGACACTTTCAGGCTTTGGCCGCCTTGACACAGATTAGATAAGCTTTGTAGGAATAATTAAAAAAAGAATCTAATTAGAAGACCAGTAGTAAGTTAGCTTATAAATCAGATAGCTACATGCCTAAAGATTGTGTTGCTCTATATTTTTTGTCACACTATCACCAAAAAGCTATGGATATAAAAATTTTTAATCTTCATCATGAATAGAAGTCATGTAGGAGCTGTCTTTTCCTTTGTACTTTCCATTGGTGTTTTAGAAACGGACTGTAATTTTGATAGCATATGTTCTGACTTCGTTTTGTGTTCAGACAGTTCCTCTTTAATACAATTGACATTTAACGGAAATTCACAAGTGCAGGGTAAGTATGCATCCCTATGAATGAGCTATTCTAAACTTTCTTGAGACACACTAGACAATTTCGGCAATTCTTCTTTCAACTTGAACAGCTAGGACCGTATAGATTTCTTCTCTTTCTTTTATCCATTGCAAGACGTTTTTGGGTCTGGCACGTAAGACTGGGGACCAAATTGATATGGTAGGGAGTTCAATCTCTCCTGGACCAATAAACCATCATGGATAGACAGTAAAGGAGGGGGGGGGGGGGAGGGCTGGGGGTACTTAGCCCGACTAATTTTGGAGAAAAGTAAATATTGTAAAAAATGTGACTTTGAATAGTTGAATACATTGGCATTCATATGTCGCTGACATTCTTTCTCTGTCATCATCGTTCATTGATGTTTAGTCATAATCAAATATATTGATTAAAATTTGTGAGTAAAAATGTGTTCGTTAAGTAATTACTGGTTGACGTGTGTGATTAATTGCACACATTTCTATTCAATTCATTAATTGTAAGTTGAACACTGTAACTAATGAATTTATGTTATTTCCGTTCACTCACTTATCCCTCTATACACCAGCTAATGTTCTGGATTATTCATGCCATATTCAGAGAGTTACTATATATTGTATAAATCTGGCTGTCTGCACTTCTGTAACTCAATTCTGGTGATAGTATTGAAGCCTACACTAAGTGCTGTGTCCAACCACCCCTCAAAGGACTAATAACCTGAGGCTAGGACCTAAGTTAACTTACCACATTAGCAAACCATCTCAACCCTACCTATTCTTTCCTAGGTTATGGCAGTCATACAATCATGCCATAGAAATATAAATATTTATACTGCTCTATACTTGCATTTTTGTTATACTGGAAAAATGAACTGATTGAATTAAAAGTATTAACAGACTACCAGTCCACTATGTTTTGAAAAAAGTTGTCTAGCAATCTCCTATATAAAATTTTAGAGTGATCTTTGTGTACAAATAAATAAAATTCTTTTCAAGTATAGAGATACTTCCAAAAATATATATACATACAGTACCCCTTAAAATTTACTTCTTTAAAGATGCTAACATAGATATTTAAGTCTCTTGAAGCATTTCTTTTTAAGTGCATACATTGTTTTTTCGTTTAATCACTTATGATCACATGAATATAATGGTATCTTCACAGGGACTTAGAGATTATTGCACTCGCACATGTTATACTGTATTTTATGTTTTTTTTAATAGTCTCTCACTGTCATCAACTCTCTGCAAGCATCCTGATTTTCTTTCACCCTTACCCTGACTTAAATGTTGTTTTGATACCAAAATCTTTATACACTCTCTGAATACTCTCACTCAACCAGTGGCTGATCTAGGTGATTTTTTTCTGGTTTCAGCCAAAATCCCATTTTAGAAGTAACTTACAGAATTATCACCTCTTCTTAATTGCCAAACTTGAACAACTGCACTCAACAGACTGACCATTATTTAAGTCTAATATTTTTTTTTTCAGCATTTTAGATCGGGACTAAACATGGGCATCGTCTACCTACAGTTTATAAACCCAATAGTGTTTTTGTGGAGTGGAAGTATCTGTGGCTGTGAGCAGCCATGTCCCAAAGCAAATGACTTCTTTTTTAAAACGTTAGTGTTACAATAATTTTTTCTGGTCTATACTTTCATGCATTCACCCTTAACTCTCAGCACTATGAATAACATTAAGTCAAAATGTCATTAGAGTGAGCAACTCAGATGGCTGGAGATTTCTACATCTAACACAGTCTCATCTGAGATACTCGTCACTGTCTAGCACGAAATTGAAGCTCGCACAAAGAGTGTGTACAGTTGCTATACTGCTAATGTTATTCATAATGCTAAAGCCTGATTACCTCCACAAACTTCCAGGTTGATTGTGAGGGAAGGCTCACGGTTGATCGAGTTGATTGGTGATTGCAGAAGGTGGTCTGCGGTCTCGGTGATGATGGCCTCGTCGGATTGTAGGTGGTTTTCCTTCTCGGCGCTGGCACGGATCCTCTGTCTAGAGTATCCGGCTCGAAGGACCAACTCAAGGTCGGGTTGTAAGGCCAACACTGGAAGGTGGTACGTACTAGAACTATATTCTCGAAGGATTAGAGTTAGTCATCAGCTCTTCAGGTTCTCGCAATTTTAGAACATTACTGATAACTTAACACGAGGTGGAAAAATACAAGTTATATTAGTGGTGGGTAGTACAGAACTAAGGCTCACGTGCCCGCATGCAGGCAACATGACGATATATTATGGAGGTGATTATGTTCAAAATATGCGTGTTGTATATTGTGCAGGTTCAAAAGTTACAGATAATGTTGTTGTTCTATTCCTGGAGACAATGTTCCTGGTTGATGTGCCGGTCAGACTGGCTGCCTAGGGTGGACAGGTCTCAACTGGAGTACTACCATTCTGGGTGTAGCTTGAGGTAGAGCCCAGACATCGCCAAAGTAGATTGAAGTAATATAGTTCTGATGGCAGCGTGTGTGGAACTTGCAATTTCTACCATTGCCATCTAATGTTGCCACATTGTGGTCTACATTATTCGCTACCCACTGAGTAAAAGTACCAGGGAAGTACTCCGTGAGCAAGCTGTCAAGGCTTTCACTCTGAACAACAGATTGCTTGTATCTGTTTACCTCATTATAACTGATGGAGAAACCTAATCGTGACAATTCATTCACAAGCCATCTTGACCCAAATACATGGTCCATCTCAATACCAATTCCAAATAATGTAGGGGTTACAACTGACCTTGGCCTGGCAGATTGTATAATGGAATGGCCAATGCTGTTCTGCTTTAGTTCGGATTGGATGATAATTTTCAAGAATGTGTGTAAATTTTGTGGGATCCATTCCTTGCCTTTATCCATAATTTTGAATCATAATGTGCATCTCTGATTTCAGCCTTGATTATTTTAGCTGCAGCAATCACTATGCGCTCTGCTTCCTCGTCTGCATCTTCCTTTCCTTCACAGTACCACTTGTCCTGGACTATGTAACTTTCCATATTTCTAAAGCACAGAACTGTACCACGTCCCTCAACGTCAGCAAAAAATATGAAGTCTTCATAATGTTCATGCAATTTCTGTTTCAACCTTTTGGGAGTGTATACATCAGATCCACTGGAGAACTCTACCATCTTGGTATGCAGTTCCGCTAGTGAATAGAGCTCAGCATCAGATTTTGATTCTAGCCACTGGCATAGCATTTGGAACCAATATAACATCCCTTTGTCCTGAGGCCTACCCACACATGCTGTCGTAACAATCGACATGATAAATTGCTTCTACTGCTACCAAGTCAATACAACCATGAAGACGATTTTGAACCTCAGATGTCCATGCATCTTTCCTTTTGCAACAGCATTTAAGCAGTTTGTCATGCATAGCAAGTGTTGTCACTCTGTGTACTTTATTGCGCTCTGGATGGCGAGCATCAATTTCAGCTAACTTCCCACAAAGCATACAATTCTCTTTCCAATTAAAGAGCAGCACACTAGATCTTAACCTCTTTGCTTGTGGCAACTGGATATCATCTAAGACTCTGAAACAAGTGGCCCTTCTTCGATTGGTAAATTGGTTTGTGCACTAAGACTTTTCCAATCGGTGTTTGGTTGACAGCTTCAGTCAAGTGGGCATGAAGCTCCGACCATCCACGTTCTTCACTGAAACTAATAAGGCTCGTAACACCCTTTTCTGACACTGTAGTTGCTTTCTCATTCTGGAACCCCAACTTACAGATAGCACAGCAGTCTTCATCAAAGCTGATATCAACTCTTGAAAGTTGCCCTTCAGCCATTGCAGCTGAATCTAGGTAACAGATAGCTCAAAGTAAACTTTAGTGTGATGACTACAGGTCTTCTGAGTGCAAGAGCAAGGATTAGCTAATACATGAATCATAAACAACTGTTGGTAGTTGCAAGCTCTTGGCTCCAAGCAAGTTTGAGCAAATGAGCAAGTACCCAAGTGTGAGCAGTTTGCTAGCATGAGGTTTCACCTTTGCTGCTAATCACAATCTATTGTTGTTTAAAAGGCTATAACTTTTTTTCCCCGAGGTAGATTCTGGTGGGCTTTGGATATGTTGTTGCTGAATAATTTCTGCTTCTTTTTATACCAAATTTACTTCTATAGCAATTTTTTCTGGCTTTGACCATTTTTTGACCTTCAACAGCCAGACAATATCTTGTACCCTTTCAGAATAAGTGGACAGTGTTACCTTCACACTTTTTGTGATCAAATCAATACCTTGAGCATTAAGGTTTTGATTACATCTCTAATGATTAAAATAAATTTTAAAAAAAACTGTTAGGATAATATCCTGGCACATTCACATTTTCGACTATTCACAGGCATTATTCTGTCTGCATATTGACTAAATTTGAGGAAGATAGACTTATGTCTGGGGCCGATGTCACAATTAACTATGACTTGACAAACTTGCACTTTATCATTTGACATTTGCACAATATCACTTGACACATTTGCACTTTATCACTTGACACACTTGAACTTAATCACTTGACACATTTGCACTTTAACACATTTGCACTTTATCACTTGACACATTTGCACGTTGTCACTTGACACATTTGAACTTCATGAGTTGACGCATTTGCACTTAATCATTTGACTTTTGCACTTTATGAATTGACATTTGCACTTTATCTCTTGATACATCTTCACATCATCACTTGACACATTTGAACTTTATCACTTGACACATTTGCACATTATCACTTGACACATTTAAACTTCATGAGTTGACGAATTTGTACTTAATCACTTGTCACATTTGCACTTTGTCACTTGACACATTTGCACTTTATCACTTGACATTTGAACTTTATCACTTGACACATTTGCACTTTATCACTTGACACATTTGCACTTTATCATTTGACACTTTTCACTTCCTTAATAGACACATTTGAACTTCATGAGTTGACAAACTTGCACTTTATCATTTGACATTTGCACATTATCACTTGACACATTTGCACTTTATCACTTGACACATTTGAACTTAATAACTTGACACATTTGCACTTTAACACATTTGCACTTTATCACTTGACACATTTGCACTTTATCACTTGACACATTTGAACTTCATCTCTGGACAAATTTGAACTTTATCTCTGGACAAATATGAACTTGATCACTTGACATTCTAAACTTTATCACTGGACACATTTGCACTTTATCACTGGACATTTTGCCAGGACACTGTAGTGTGAAGAACTGATCTTGTTTAGCTCTTTGTCTCCATCCTTAGCCTGAGCTGCCAGGTGTCTTGCCTCATGGACGTATTTAACTGTGTAAATCTTGTGATAGCCAATGCAGTCATCATCGTCGACGAACATTCTGTCTGTCCACAATCAAGAGGTTGCTATGATCCAACAGACAATCCCTTCTCCCATTCCTAAAAGACATTGATTGTCGTCTTTACTACTTAGGATATTTTATATTTATTTCTATGTATTTTACAATTTATTACTTGACACATTATATCATAATTGTACTTAATTATAGATTTGCTCCTATTATTTCATATATTTATTGAACATATTATACTTATTTTTACTTTTAACATGAAAATCTTGATCCCTTGACCTATCTGTGCTTTTTTGTTTTTGTTTTTAAAATATTTTTTTTAACATTGCTTTTAATTGCTTGACATATTTGAACATAATTTCAGTTGATTATATACCTGTATGCACCACAATGACACTATTTCTTTCAATTTTTTTGTTAGCTAGCTTCATTAAATTCATGAGCTTCCTTGTATTGAATATTATTCTTGAATTTATTTTTTGTCGTTATTGGTTATAATCGTAAATAGATGTGACTAAACTCATTGACATTTGAATTAAAGATGCCATCCAGGACTTGGCCTAAATTAGCAAAGCACTTTACATTTTACAATTTAATCGACCGATCAAACTTTTTGTTTATGCTGTTCCGTTCATATGAATGTATTATACAGCATATGTATTTGATGAATAATGAACTCACATTGGGTACGATTCTTTCGCAAAGTCTACTAAAAAACACTAACAAAATCTGAAGTGGTTGGTTTCTGGAAACGCTAAAATAGATGCTAGACAACAACGAACGCTAAATTTTACCTCGTGATTTTAGCAACCCGTACCTATGCGCACGGTGCTGCTCTGGCTCACACTGCGTCAAATTAATTAAGGTCGTATGTGAATAACCAGTCCATGGACTAGCCCTATCTTAACTTTTAGTTTGGCAGTAAAAAACAGGAAAAACAGCTATTACTAGAATATATACAGGTTTAGTACATTTTTCAGGGTTGCTTTGTTTTGAGATTCCAGAAATATTATAAATAGATCTTGAGGCCTTAGTTTTAGTTTTCTTCCACAATTCTCCCAGAAGAGTTTGTTCGTTTTTAGCATTGCTTCATTATCCTGAAAAATATTTGGTTAGTTTTACTATGAATTGGTCTTAGTTTGGGCTAACTTTGTTGCTTCTCAGATCCCTCAATAATGGAACTCTATAAGAAATAATTTAGAAAATGATGGCTTTAAGGTGAATTGAATACAATAGAAGTGCTTAGTTTTAATCATTCTAGTACTATGAAATTCCTGTATATACCTAGCTACCATAGTTTTCATAATTCATAATAATGGCCATTCCCTAACAAAAATGTTGTATGCATGCTGCACACATTCGTGCTGCCTTACTGCACTCATCATGTACATATGCAGCACATGTGCTGCAGGCGTATAAATGCTGCTATCAAGCATGTATGCTGCATACAGAAAAATTGAAACAGCGCCTCCATGTGCCACATATGTGCATATGAGGGATGCATGTGTGCACAAGAAAGCATGCCACATGTGTGCATTCTCTTGTATGCTATACATGCGCAGTGGCATGTATGCCACTCATGAGTTGTGCACCCTTCTACTTGCATGCTGCATGCCTGTGGCGTGTTTCAATTTTTGTGTATGTGGCACACAAGTACGTTTTTGTGTGCTACTCATATGCAGCTACATCTGTGGCGCGTTTCAATTTTTGTGTATGTGGCACACAAGCACTATGGTATATTTCTGCATATCTGCCTGGTAGATGTGGTACATGTGCTGCATGTCTGCCTGGTAGATGTGTTACATGTGCTGCATGTCTGCCTGGTAGATGTTGGTACTCTGCCGTCGCTGTAGAGCTGGAATAAGTCAGGAAGTGGGAGCGCACACACTTAAGCGAATACTATTGCCTTTATGAAAAGTTATAAGTAAGAAATTAAGTACAGTACTTATATATGACGCACGATGATACATGCATTGGGTTTCAGTGGGTATGAATAACATTAATGTAAATGAGATTTGGTAAGGTTTTGTATCGTGGGTAAATTAACATGCACATGGCGCAATAGCAACATGCACATGTGTATTTGACATGCATGTGGCATAGTAGCAACATGCACATGTGTATGTGACATGCATGTGGCAGAGTAGCACATGCACACATCTACTTGACATTCATGTGGCATAGTAGCGACATGCACATGTGTATTTGACATGCATGTGACGTAGTAGCAACATGCACATGTGTATTTGACATGCATGTGACATAGTAGCAACATGCACATGTGTACTTGACATGCATGTGGCAGAGTAGCAACATGCACACATCTATTTGACATTCATGTGGCATAGTAGTGACATGCACATGTGTGTTTGACATGCATGTGGCATAGTAGCAACATGCACATGTGCACCTAACATGCATGTGGCACATAGAACTGTGCACACATGCAAGGCAAATATATGTGACACATGTGTAAACTACATGTGTGCATGCTACTCTCCTTGTGCATACATGCAGGGCACAGCTGCAGTTAAGTGCATTTTGCTTACATTTTACGCACAAGTGCAATATGCACATGTGTTGCAATGAATGCATTATAAATGTGGCATACATGCAGCACATATCTATTTTGTAAGGGTTGACTCGGGTGTTTTATAGGAATGAAGAACTAATGTATCTTCTTTTTTTGCCTATCAAGACTAAGTACTAGAGGGTAGATAAGAAAATGAAATATCAATTAATTTGGCAAATTTTAAAAACAAGATCAAACAAAACAAATGTTCCCAATGGTAGACACAAATTACGTTTATTCCTAGTAATTTCTTCTACAGCCTCAAGTCATCCATGCACGTTGATTAGTCCCACATTTAGATTCCTTTCCTGACTACTTTGTCTCAGCATGTCATTGCACATGTGTATTACCAGCCCACAGGAGGTGTCATATCTTAAAAGTAACTTATTGACCTTCATTTAAGGAAATAACTGTCTCATTATGAGAACTTTAATATTAGCTACATTACCACTCATCAGTAATCCCGGAAGAAACCTACTCACAACTTTTCCCTTGGAACCTTTATATTTTCTAGTACTGTGTGGACCCTCTTAGAATGAAGCTAAGCTTTATTAGTTCACATTATTTGAACTTTATCATTTATGACTTGACAGTCATCATTGTTGATGGACATTTTGTCTGCCCATGATCTAGAGGTTGCTCTGCTACAGCAGAAAATCCTGTCCACCATTCCTAATGGACTTTGATTTACTTGGAATATCATACTTGTAACTTTATTTTGTACAATTTATCACTTGACATATTTGAATTGACATATTGCTGTGCACTTACAGATTTGCTCCTATTATATTATGTATATAATATGATTCACTTATTTGACATAATATTATAATTATTTTAACTTTATCACTTGAATATCTTGATCACTTGACATGTTTTTTTAATTTTTTATTATAATAAGATCTGCACCTTATTTCTTTCTTTGTAATATTACTTTCTACACTGCTGTTAATTGCTTGACGTATGTGAACATAATTTTAAGTTGACATAAAATATCTGTATGCACTACAATGTCACCATTTTTTTCTATTTTTTACCTTCATTAAATTCAATGTGTTTCCTTGTATTGAACATTATTTCTGAAATTTATTTTTTGTCATTACTGGCTATAATCTTAACTATTAGTAGATAAATTTGACTCAACTCATTTACATTAAAGATGCCATCCAGGACTCCGCCTGAATTAGCACTAAAGTTATTTTACATTTTAAAATTCAATCCACCCCGATCAACTTTTTGTTTATACTATTCCATTACATCATATGAATATATTCTACAGTATACTGTATTTGATGAAATCATTTAATAATGAAACTCACTGAGTATGTACGATTCTTTGCAAAGTCTACTCAAAAAAATAATAACAAAATCTGAAGTGGCGGTTGCCGGAAACGCTAAAATTAGATGCTGGACAATGAACGCTAAATCTTACCTCGTGATTTTAGCGACCAGTACCTGCGCGGACAGTGCTCCCAGGCGTAAATTGTCTCAAAGTAAGTGTCCTATTTGTATTACCAGTCCGTTGGCTAGCCCCGCCTTATTATTGGCGATTCGGATACTTAATTAGGGTGAGGAAAAAAAAAAGACACAATTGTCACGATTGTTAAATTGAATCAGCTTTAGGTATTCCCCTTATGTCACCCCTCAGGATAGCCTCAGCTCCTATAATAAAGCCTTGTAATTGGCACTTGCTTGTGCAACAAGGGCTACTCTGAATCATATTGTGTGATTTCTGCCCATCAAACAGAGCTGGCAATTTATTCAAGTTAGTCTGGCAAGAGACAAAATAGCTAATATGTATCTATATTGTAAACTAACAAGGGATCAAATAATTAAGCAAAGTTAGACAAAAAATAGTAATAGTAATAATAGTAATAATAATAACAATAGCAATAACTATAGTGATAACAACTATAATAATAATAGTAATATGTGCAAGGTGTAACTGAACTACATTGGCAAACATACTGTTGATTTCATGCTATTGATCCTTTTCAGTATCAGTCATGAGGGGAACCAGCACCATTTCTAACTTCATTGGCTCCTCTTGGCGAGTTTGCAGGAAGCTGTTGATTTTTCTAATTTTACTTGAATTAATCAGATTTATCTTGAGTGTTCTTCTGATGAGATTAGCATACAGATTGTAGACTTTCTTTGTAAAGATAAAAGCGAGGGATATCCGAAAGCCTTGAGTGCTATTCAAAATGACAAAAATGTACCACATCCACTCCACTTTTTCCAGAATGGCAAAGAACCCAAATGCCCAAGTGAGAGCAGTAATGGCAAAAATAGCAAGCCACATACGTATCCTGATGGCTATGTTGGACTTATCTACTTCTGACCGGTTTTCTTCGACTGTGCAGAGAAGAAGAGCAGTCATACCCATGAATGTGATGTTACACACAAGACTGAGAACGAGGGGAAGAAGAAAGGCAATAATAAAGGATTGATAGTGATTGATCCAGCATTCTGCTATTTCTTTCTGCCCCTTCACCCCGTATAGCATAGAGCTAGTTGTATAGTGTAGAGTAGCAGATATACTGTTAATTAGTAGGGGCAAAACCCAACCAATAAATAAGTAGACAGTTAACAACTTGCACTTCTTTTGTTTTGAAATTACTTCATTATTTGTTGTTTGATAGAAGCCCTTCAAGATTTCAAAGGAAAAGATGCTCATCCAGGAGAATTGTGCGAGGTAAAAGTAGTGAATGAATACAGCCAGTAATGAACACACACTAGACAAGGGATAGTACTGGATTATTAGAGCTCTGGAAATCCCTAGACTACTTGTGAAGAGGACAGTGATACACACATTTAGAAGTACCAGACCAGGGAAAGTATGGAGATCACTGAACACAGCATATGTTGTAATGACAGCTGCAACTCCGAACACTGACAATGTACAGCCAACAAAGGTGATCAATTGTATTCCTGGAAGTGGAGCAGGTGATGGCTTCAATAGGTCAGGACAAATAAGAGGTCTACTGTTGAGATCGTGGAACTGAACTGAAATAAGTTTTGATCCCACCAAGATGGTGTCATTCATATAGTCAGTATACTTGGACTCATCGAGTGAAGTTAGTGCTGTATTACAATTCAGGACTGCCATTTCTATGCTAACATTGTCCTGACAGACAATAGGATGGCCCATTTGATTGTAGTCTAGCACTTCAAGGAGGTAGCCATTTTGATTAAGCACAACTGTGCTATTGCCAAGGTCTGTGTAGGTTTCGTTGCTTATGATTGCAATGCGATTCAAGCAATCTGTGGATGTAGAGCTCAGAAGAACTGCCAAATAGTCTGCAAAAGCACACCTTCGATGATTACTTCTGAAACCTTCAGGACACAGGGTTGGCTGGCAGGTTAAGCCAACAGGAATCTCACCCATAGGGCAGCTCATTTTAAATGTAATCTTTTCATTACTTCCAACAGAACATTTAAGAATGAGCACAAATTCAAAACTTTCTTCTGATTCAAACGACTCAATTATGGCTTTTCGAAAAGGTGTAGACGATATATTTGTGGAATTTTCACTTGGTATATTTGGAGGAGGTGCACATTTGACACTTACTTCTGCATTACATTGGGCACATGCTCTGTTTTTGTATACTTCTTTAGTATTCATGCCTTGAACAGGATTCACTGGACCAGACGAACACTGTTCTAACAAGATCAGGTAATCAGCCATTTTTACATTTTCATTTTCATGTTCAAGTTCTTCATGAGTCATACATTTTTCTTGATAGGGAACACATAGCTTTGGGGAGTCTGTTTTCTTTTCCCTGTGAGGGGGAAGAAAGGAAGTAACATTACACTCATTCACAATCATTTCTGTTGCATTTGTTACATCTGAAGAGATTAGCTTATGAATTAAGCTGGTACAGTCTAATTGGGGAGACCAAGCAGCCATTTCTGTCACTCTGTTGCACAAAGCACAGTATTCATTTCTGTAGACATGCCCAGTCTTGAGGTCTGTTACTGGCGGACTCGCTGTACCAGAAGTATTGCATTGAGTTGTGATATTTAAGCTGACTGGACCAACCCATGAAGAAGGACAGGAGGTTATCATGTAGTAACCTTCTTTACTTGTATTGATAGCAGAATTTGTATATGGAGAAATACAATCAATGGTCACGTTGAGCAGAGAACTTGAGTGAGCAGATTCTGGTGAGTATGAAGTATCGGTTAGTGAGTTCTCCCCACAACAGTTCCTATATATTTCACAGTTTTCATCACACTGGCACTTCACATTCTCAGGGGATGAGCAGCATCCTTGACAGTGGTGGCAGTGCCCACGGAGACCACTTGGCAAAGCAAGCAAGAACACACACAGGGACAATACCAGCTTCATCTTTCCTCTGCCATTCCAACTTGATTAGTAATATGTGAAACTGCTGTATTTTTTATCTTTGTATAGAAAACTTGTCTTCCCTTTATAAAGATTAGTGAGTCAAGTAACAAAGCTGACAGGAACACTTCTTTATTCATGAACACATGCTATGTGATATCACAATAGGTAGTGAATTATAATGTAATGTATTTTTGAAGTAATATAATTTCATTTTCTTCTAGCGACAACTGACATTAAATCCATAATAACTATGTAGAAATCCGTTATTCAAATATACAAAACCATGACATCATTGCTTAATATTATTTCCTACCATTTGTTTAATTAGATTGTTACTAATCTGTAGTGACAAGATTAGTTCCCAATCATCATTCAGTGAACTTTTAGTCTCCATTTCTAAGTGAGTCACGTGATTTCTACAATAGTGATTATAGCTAGTTCACTTAAAATAAATGGGACTACTAGCAGTAACCTGTGAATGGGTATATCTGTGAAATAAGTTAGTGGAAAAACAGTTAAGGCACTAGAATTAAAATAAATACTTTGTTGATAGTTAAAATAGTTGGGGTAACTTAGTAATAGTTTCCTCTGTTGACCTATATAGTTAGTCTAAATAAGCATCCTCCAAACAGAATAAGTAACAACA